>Ga0265294_10000113_pt1 | contig 90476 bp, 77 predicted proteins | sample MunlanPumphouse3_FD_192504 | JGI IMG/M metagenome (GOLD analysis project Ga0265294, IMG submission 192504) | Groundwater microbial communities from a municipal landfill in Southern Ontario, Canada - Pumphouse #3 | ecosystem: Environmental > Aquatic > Deep subsurface > Groundwater | place...
TATTGATAATCAGATGCATAAACGAAAGATTAACGAACTATTGATGATAGTAAACAGTAAATAAAACGTATTGAATTAAGCTCAGACTAAGATAAATGTTTGTTACCTAAGACAATACATGATATTAAAATATTTATTTCATGCTAATGGTTGCAAATATAGATAAAAAAATGATAATTGCAAACTTATCCCTTTTTTTTTAAAAACTTCTTCATTCCAGCCTACATGTGTACGCCAACATAATAAATAAATTTAATCATAATTCTAGGGGAGTCTTAACTCTTATTGATGTTAATTTTGGCTGAATTGATAAAATAATTTAAAATAAGAAGAGAGATTAAATTAAGAATCTATGTAATTAAGAAGAAAAATGTCCTTAAATGATTTTTATTCAAATATAATTACTAAACTTGCAATGGAAACTTTAGATTAAAGATATTTACTAATTCTCTGTGTACTATAATTATATGCATCATGAAAGAAAAACTATTGATTCTATTAATATCTTCTTTGTGGAGGTAAACTCATTTATATATTTTAATAATCAAAACTATGAAACATTTTATTTTAAATTTTGTGATTTGTGTAAGTCTAATGTCGACATGTTGTGCTATTAACTTAAATGCTCAAAGTCAAAAAGAAGAGTTGAAAAACTCACCATTAGTAGGTATATGGATATTTGAAAGAACTATGGTTGATAACAACGGAAATAAAATTACCGTTTATCCGGGCAGCATTATGCAGATTAATCCCGATGGTAATTTCATTTTCATTTTATTTTCGCCAATGAATGGAGGTTTTATTAATAATGAAGGGAAGATTACACTGGAATCCGACAGCATTTATACTGAAAAAATTGAATATAATGCCAATCCTAACTTTATTGGCAAAGAATTAAAATTTAAATATAAAATAGAGAATGATAACCTTATCAAAATCCCCTTAAACACTGATAATAGTCAGAATAGAAATAAGCTGAAATTGGAAAATGAAATATGGAGAAGGGCCAAACGTCCTTTATCTCTTTAATAATTAATAAGAAACTTGCGCTGGAAGCTTTGGATTGATAACATTCATTAACTCGTTGAGTACTAAAATTATATACATCATGAAAGAAAAACTATTGATTCTATTAATACTACTACTTTTTAATTTTAATTTTTTTTATGTCAATGCTCAAAATATTATAGAAAGTATTGAAGATAGACAGACTGTGATTTATGGATACAATGATTCAGTTGGATTGTCTTTGGATTATTCTAATACAATCTGCGACACATTGTTTTATGATAATAAAATCATTTTATTGGAGTCTTCTCCTTTGCTACAATTGGATGAAATAAGTGCGTTGGTTAAACATGAAAACAAACAATCTTACGATAGCATTTTCAATTGTTCCAGAGGATACACGGCAACATGGAAAATGGAGGATAAGAAAATATTTCTTCTTAATGTGCACTTGCGCCAAAATGACAACAAGCAGGTGGGAAAAATCTTGGGACTGAAGCGGATTAAAGATATTAACAAGAGACCTGTCAACGCTATTTGGATTTCGGGAAAAATTAGCGGGGGGACTGATGCTGTAAGAACTAATTACGGCTATGCTTTTAAACAGGTGTATGAATTTGAATTTAGCAAGGGAACGCTGGTCAATGAGACGATCAATATGTTCCCGACTGGTTCGTTGGAGGATAAACTGGAGTTACAAATGTTTTTGAAAAAGAACAGCGGAGCATTGTTGGATGTGTATTTACACTTTGATAAACTCAAAAAGTTCAGAGAAAATATTGCTAGAGACGACAAGAATGGATTCTTTAACGATAAAATTCCTTTGATAACTTCAGCGGAAGGTGAATCATACTATGCACCAAGACAGTCGACCAAAAAGTTTACTGTACAAAGTATGAGTTTGGATAAGAGTATGGCTGCACGGTCAATGATTTCACATATGAACTTTGCAAATATGCTGCCCAAAGGGAGTTTCTACCCTCGTTTTTTACGGAATGGTGTCATTTACCAACCTGTAAACATTGTATTTTCATGGAATCTCTATGGGGATATTGAAAATAATAAACTTCAATATTATAACGTTGCTCCAAAAAAAATCATTCCGAATGGCTGGAAAATCCTTGGTGAAGATGAACCAAGATAAAATACTGAACGAACATATAATTCACTTTTTTCTCTCTAAATCCTTTTTACGTTTTAAGGCTTCTAGATAATAATAATCGGCATAATTCAAAGGTACGTCAACCTCTGAATTGTGGGGCAAACTGCCAACGGAATGCATTAATATGAAATTCCCATTTTCTCCTAATGGGGCTCTGAAATTACTGCTTGAAAGGGTTTTCATAATCTTGTCTGCCCATTTTTTGTAATTCTTTTTGTCGGAATAGGTGGATAATTCATATAGAGCGGAGGCAAGTATTGATCCTGCTGAAGCATCGTGATAGGTATTGGGAATTTCTGGCGAATCATAATCCCAATAAGGTACGCCGTCTTTGGGATAATTAGGATGGTTGGCAATAAACTCAAGGGCTTTCTCTGCCTGATCCAGATATTTTTGATCTTTTGTTTTCCTGTAACATAGTAGATATCCATAAACACCCCACGATTGACCTCGAGCCCATGCACTTTCATCGGAATATCCTTGACTGGTGTTTCGGTGTCTTACGGTTCCGTCTTCTTTATTATAATCAATTACATGCCATGTGCTGAAATCTTGACGGTAATGGTTTTTAATTGTGTTATCGGCGTGACTTACAGCTATCTTATAAAAAGTAGAATCTCCAGAAAGTTCTGTGGCGTCAAAAAGTAGCTCTAAATTCATCATATTATCAATAATCACAGGATATTCCCAATCTTTGGACTTGTTTGTATTCCACGACTGAATGACTCCTGTGGCTGGATTGTAACGTGTTGATAATGATTTTGCTGCTTCTATGATTACTTTTTTGTAATCTCCTTTGCCAGTGAGTCTTAAGCCATTGCCATAACTGCATCCAATCATAAAACCTACGTCATGATTGCCGGTGTAATACTGAATGGTATCCAACATCTCGGTATATTTGATCGCTTGGGTTTTCCAACTCTCATCTCCGGTTAGTTCGTAAATATACCATAAACTGCCGGGGAAAAAACCTGAGGTCCATTCTTGAGCTGGGATAAATTTCATTTTCCCATCGATATATGATTTCGGATTCAACAATTTTGTTGAACCCGAAATACTTTGTAATAGTTGTGTATATTGATTTGCAGCAAAGGTTACGTTTTTAGTAATAAAATTCCTGTTGCCAGTTTCTTTGTCTTGACTCTGACAATGTTGAATACTCATAAATAGAATGACTAAACAAATGAATGGTAATATTTTTTTCATCATTTTCATTAACTTTGATCGTATTACTGAAACGTATTAAATGCGACAATCGGTCGACTTTATTTAATAATCTTGAAGTTTTAAATAGTCTTTTTCTTTCCAAATGGGCTCAATGGTTGTGTTATACCTTTTGCGAAAATCTGTATAGTTCTTATCTTTATGTTGAGTCCAACCGCATTCTGCATAGGCGGCTAATCTTGGGAAAATTTGAAAATAAAGCCTGTCTTTTGTTGGGGTGTATTCGCCCCACATCTGACAACCGGTACCAAAGATCTTATTTTCATCTTCTTTCTTTAATCCTTCGGGGATGGGATTGAAAGAATAGGCTTTCTCAAATGAAATTGATGAGTATGGATAATCTAAATAGGTAAAGAGACGATTTGAATTGACTACATCATATCCCTTTTCAATAGCTTTGTTAACAAGACTGATGTCGCCGTCCCAAAACTGAACGATGGTACCGGGGGCCAGACTTTCGGATTGACTTGCCTGAATATGGGCTTCTCCACGAATATTATCGCCTGTAATTTCATTCCAACCAATCATTCTACTGCCTTTGGATGCAAGATATTTTGAAAATCTGTTGATAGACCATACCTGCAAATCGGAGTGGGTGGGGATGTTGTTGGCTTTCATGAATTCAACAATCTGGGGATTGTTCTGCCAATGGGTGTAATTGGCTTCATCGCCTCCAATATGTACAATTTTAGAGGGGAATAACGCAACTACTTCATCCAATACATTACGGATGAATTCCTCAACTTTGGGATCTGTTACATTGTACAAATCTCCCCAAAGACCGATACCTTCCTTACTGCTGGTTGCACCTAACCAGGGATAAGCAAAAATTGAGGCTGAAGCATGACCGGGTACTTCTATCTCGGGTATGATACGAATGCCTCTGTTATCTGCGTAAGAAATAATTTCTTTTATATCATCTTGGGTATAATACATTTTTCTGCCTGGATACTTTTCATCCCATTGGGCTGCCGTTAATCCTCCATCAGAGAAATCTCGCTTTGAGCCGACTTCTGTAAGCTTTGGATATTGTTTTATTTCAATTCTCCAGCCTTGATCGTCTACCAAATGCCAATGGAATGTGTTCATTTTTAAACGTGCCATCTCATCTAATAGCAGTTTCACGGTTGTCATTCCTTGAAAATGGCGACTTTCGTCTTGCATATATGCACGCCATGGAAAGGCTGGCTCATCTTTGATAGTACATTCGGGAACAGAAAATACTCCGTTTGTGGTTTTGATAATCTGTCGCAATGTTTGTATCGCATAGAGGGCACCACTTTTGGTGGGGGCGCTGACTTTAATTTGATTTTTTGACTTGTCTTGAATTTTTAAGATATAGCCTTCAACATTGTCTGAAGCTTTTTTATCAATTGAAATTACAAGGTTTGCATTTTCTTTTCCGGTGAAATATGTGTTAAATCCTAATTCGTAAAAAATTGAGGAGACATATTGTTTGTCCAGTTCGGATTTTGAGTCTATGTAAATGTTGAAATTCTTGTTCAATTTAGCATAATCACCAGTCGAAACAACTTCTCTTGGTTTGGGTAAGATTGGAAGATCCAACTGGGCATTTAAATTTACATTGGATGTAAATAATAGAATGATAATGGCTACTAAAATAAATCGATAGTTCATAATTAGATATTTATATTTTAAGTTCAAAAAAATTATTCAGAGATATAAACATAATTGAATCTTCCTTCAGGAGCGGTATCTCCATTTATATACCAATCCATCGGATCTTCGTTTTGCATGTTATCAGACCATTTAAACTCAAAATCAAGCGCTTTCGTGTCCTTGAAGATGCTTTTAATGGGGAGACTATAAACAAGCATGTTATTTTTGAACTCTAAAGATACAACTTTAATTGTTAACCATTTCCCTTCTTCAAATTTTTCCAGTTGGTTTTTGCCACTAATCCTGTAATCATATCCGTACCATCCGGAAGAGTGAACACGGTCTGAATTGATATATAAACACATCCAGTTATTATCGGTTTGCTCGGAAATATTGCCGACGGTCTGGGCATAGAAATAGATGTTTTCTTTGTCTCTCGCGACTTTTACTGTTTCAAAATCATTCCTGCCGGTATTATTAATATAGGTCTTGGGAGGATTGGACATGGCGCCTGGGTGATTTCTATGCTGAGTGTCGCCAATATAATCTGTATATACGGGAGTAATCTGTTTCCAATCGTCAAAAGATGTAATGGATTTCGAAATCTTTGCTTTTGGTACTGGATTGACGCCTTTATATTTTCTAATGTTGGAGATCATCTGCATATAATAATTGTCTTTCAAACCTGCGGTAAATGTGGGTTCAATATCCCTACTGTATTCGGGATTGGCCTGGTCGACAAAATAGGAGTGTTCTTTGTTGTTGTCCTGACTGCCCCATCTGCCGGCAATCCACTCATTCCATCCGGTAATAAAGATGAATGGGACATTTTGTTTTAATGCGTGATCCCATTGTTCTTGAAAATTAAAACCGTATTTGATATCTGTTTCTGGATTACCATGTGAACCGTTTCTGTAACTTCTTCCCCAATTATCCATATTTCCATAAAAGGCTGAACCTCCCATTCCTGCGGATGGGTTTGGATGTTGCGAGACGGAGACATTTATGATTTCTCTTTCTCCTTTGTAATTTTCATAAACCATTTGAGGTCGCTTGAAATCAATCCATGGCCAGCCGTTTTGCTGATCGGGTTCGTTTGGCCACTGCGACTCACGGTATGTGAAAAAGTTTTTAAAATCTTTCCCTTTTGCTTCTTTAGTCCTGCCTAAAATCAGGGGCTTGCCTTCTAGAAAATACCAGGTTGAGGAATAACGAATGGGGGCTCCTTCTTTATAAAAAGCATTATAAATATTTTGCATTGTATTTCCCGACACTGTATTTGTATAATATACTAACTTAGGGGCTTTTCTACCTTGATCTTGTAGGGCTTTTATGGCTTTCATCAACGCATGCGACTGTCGTTCATAGATGATGGCGTTTGTTGCGTCGAGTACCAGAAAATCTACTCCGGCATCGGTCAACAACTGCATATTTCGTAAGTGAACCCAATAATCGTCTCCACTATAATAACCAAAAATTGACTTTCCCCAAAAATAATAGGATCCTCTGCTTGTAGTTCCCCAAAACTCATTGTCTTCGTCTTCAAGGACTTCGGGGTGCTGGGGTATTATTTTTGATAGATCCCAATATTTTTCTGAGGTTCTCGACGTTGGATCGCCTTGCCACAAGAAATAGAAAATGCCGACTTGCCTATCGTTTCTTGGATTTCCGACTTCTTCATTCCCGGGCAAAACACGACCTAATTCATCTGTTCCTGCTAACGGGAAAATAAATTCTTTTGAAGATGAGTCTAATTCATTTTGAGCGGTATCCTCAATTGTTTCAAGATTCTTGTCTTTACATGACGATCCCATCACAATGAACGTGACAATGATAAAGGATATAAATCTGACGACTTTCATAGTGATTCTCTTTTATTTTCTGGGGCTGCTAAAAACATTTTTTACTGCGTCTAAATAGCCATATTTCCAAATGGTGTCTGGTTCTAAATAACTTCCTTCGGACCATTCATTCCAAGCATTTATGGTGATGATTTTTGGCTCGATATTGTTTCTGTCAATGAATTCTTTTGCTTTCAACAGATATTTTTCGAATTTCTCAGGGGTGGAGTTATTGATATATCCTGCTTTGAATGGGAATCGGGGATTGGCATCCCAACTTATTGTCACATTGGGATAGTAGGTCATAGAAAAATCATCTCTGAAGGTGTTCCACATATCGGTAGATGCGTCACCCCAGGTTTCGTAATCCCCATCGGGATTCTGAAGATGGGCCCAACAATAGTTGGTTAAACTTTTGAAACCGAAGTAATCGAGTACTTCATCCTGACTTTTTATGCTGTCACCGGGCACTCCTTCTATAGAAGAGGGTAGTGCTTCCCATAGAATTCCTTGAAGATGCAAACCGGGAAAACCGGCATCTTTTGTTTTTTGTGTGAAATAGTCAAGGGCTTCTTTTGTCTGCTCTGGTCCGCCTAATCCATTTATAAGGGTGTTCAACTCGTAAATACAAAAAACGGGTTCATCGTTAATCTTATAATAGGATGGGTCTTTAAAGTACTGATTGATAATCCTGTCTACAATAATATTAAATTGTGCACGGTCGACTTCTCCATCCCAAAAAATTGAATCTTTTCGTGGATTATCAACATCCCAATAGGTGGTTGCATCATGATTTGCCCACATCAGATAGAACTTCATCCGGTTATTGTTGGCTTTCAAAAATCCTTCATTAATGCAATCTTCTAAAAAGGGCTTGCCTTCAAACCAATACCAGTCGAAAATAAAGGTGTTTACACCATAAGAAATCGCCTGATCAATTTTCTTATTCATGTCTTCTGGATTGGCTTCATCAAGATATCCCCACAACGGAACTTTGGGTTGTTGATGGCCCTCTTCTTTGGAAATGGCATTGTAAATTATCTCCCATTCTCCTTTCTTATCGGGAAACAGAAATTCAGCTCGTGGCTCATAGTGATAGGCTGGCCAGTAAAAGGCTGCGACGGTATATTGATTTTCTGCATCTCTGGTCTTTGTCTGAGATGGGCTTTTGCAACTAACGGTGCTCAATAAACCAATCGCTATTAACAAAAAAATGATTTTAATACTTAAGCGTTTCATATTTATATTGTTTTATATTCAATATTCTTCTTTTGTTCCTCTAACCATGGTCTCACCCTCCTCTCACTATGGTCCCACTCTCTTTTAACCTCACTCGCACCTTCTTCTCTCATTTTTCCGACAAAAAAAAGTGGTTTTTCTTAACGACTAATACTTCACTGAATGAACGGATACTGGTCCGAATAGTCCGGATGGTTGCAATTTGCTTTGTGCATTATATGGGTTCACAAAACTCCAGGTCTTTCTCTGATTTTTTGGCAACTGCTGATCTCCAATAATTCGATTCATCCAATTGTTTACTATTTCAATTTTTAAAGTGTTATTACCTGTTTTTACTAACTTCGAAATATTTAATCGATAGGGTTGTGTCCAAACTCCTCCTGCATATGTATCGTTGATATATACTTTTCCCATCGCTGTTAAATTGCCAAGTTCAATGATGATATCACTGTCATTGGATTTATTGTCGATATTAAAGGTGTTTTCATAAACGGCGGCACCGGAATAGTATTTTATGCGTTCATCTGAAAAAGTCGTCCAGTCTTTTAATGTGTCAATAATTATGGGCTCTACGGGACCTCTTTGGGATGGGTCGAAGGTGATTTTCCAATTGCTGGAGATATTTGAAATTAATTGCAATTCTGGATAGTTGACTTCAATGTTTGTCGGGGTTTCTGTTTTCGAGATTTTATCTCTGAATACAATGAACGCACTTTCAAATGGTGCTAGTTTGATCGGTACTTTAGTACTTTGTCCTATTGATTCATAGGCTTTCAACTTGCGTATGTTGCCGTTTGTTGCGTCCCATAACTCTGGCTGAAGTCCGCTTACCCTAAATTCTGGATATATAACTTTTTGTTCATTGGTCTGATTGGATATGAAATAGATCTCTGTCCCGTCTTTCATTGTACGGTGACCGTAATGAATCGTATTGTCTTCTGGTAACTTGCAATCGGGAACGCAGTTTAATAATTGGAAGGCGTCTTCCATTGTCATGCCGTTCAAAATCATTCCTTTACCTGCTTTCCGATGGGTAACAGTAACTCCGTCAACATTGTCCCATAGCTTTTTAGAGATGTCTTGTACGATTTTATCTGCTATTGGTTGATTTTCTAAACTGGGCGAACGCTTTGGAGCGGGACCCATAACAACTCCTCCGGCAAGAATCAATTGCTCAATCTTTTTCAATAATTCTGGGCGCATGGTTTCTTGCTTGGGAAGGACTAATATTTTGTACTGTGTGCCGTGTGGTAGGGTAAGTAAACCATTTTTTACGGTCATATTCTTCTCTATGACTTCGGCATTGATATAATCGAATTGATATCCGATGGGTAATGAGGGATCGACTATTCCTGTCATTTTGGGGGTGTCTTCTCCAATAAAATAGGCGGCATCTGCTACATTTAATCCTTGTTGTAACATGTAATTTACTCTTTTCAAATATTGGATGTATACATCTAATTGTGAGAACCAGGTGTTCTTGCGGTCAAACTCGTTGCCAAACCATGCGTTGACTCCGGGGTTTTTGTCTTCATAGGGTTGGGAGATATATACATGCAACAGGGTATTGTTAATGCCTTCTGCAAAAAATCGGTCGTTGCGCTGTTTCATCATCGCGGGGTATCGTGAGTAGGCGGGACCACCTGCTGTATTTGATTCTGCCGAAATTTTGCTCTTTCCGTAAATATGACCGGCAGAGGTAGCAGCTCTATTCTCTATATTTCCTAAATCGCCTTCACTCCAAAATTCTCCGCCTATTTCATCGGATTGACCGCCATACATCAAAAATTCGCTGGGAAATCCCCAATGACCGTAATTCTCGAGCCAGGTGGTCAAACCGTACTTGTGACTTGCTTCGCGTAATCCGCCTACATAGTCATAGGCGACTTTGTCGGCTACAAAACGACGCATATCCCAGAGGAATCGGTCGGATTCCTTCTCATTATTAATAACATAACCATAAAATGTGGGTAAAAATGGGGTGGGATCGTAATTATAGCGTTGCTTGAAGTCTTTTATAAAGCTATCGGTAAAGTTTTGTCCTCCAGTCTCATAACTGTCTTGTACGACTACCTTGAAGCATTTCCTGTCTTCTTCGGGAATTCTTTTTATTATTTTTCCTATGAATGCATCAAAATGACTCTGGATATGTTCTTTACTCATTTTATCTATTTCAAGTCCGGTGCCTTCTGGTGATGCGGGTGCATTGGTGACTTTTGTAGGGGTCATACCTGTACGCATTATAATCCATTCGCCGGCGGGTACATTCCAACTGAGGGTGCCGTCGGATGTGATTTGATTACTCAAGTCAATAATCTCGTCTGCTCTTACTACTGTTTCTGGATCATCAATCTCTGCTTGATCTGGCCAAAGATAGGCATCCCAATAGGGGAGAGGGGTGGGCCACATTTTTGCTAGGGTCTTTTCACTATAATGTTCGATTCTTGGGGTCGATTGTAGTGCAATTTCGGTAATGCCTGCATTATTACTGATAAGAGTTAATAACAGTCGGAACTCTTTTGCTTCAACCTTTCCCGTTGAAACTGATATAGGCGCATAAGGCATGAAACCCACGTTCAGCGCGGGATTAGAGCGACTGATGTCGAACTCTTTTATCGTTTTAAATTCATTACTGCCTTCCATTTTTACCTGGAAAAGACATTTTGCAGTGATGGGATGATTTGTGGTCTCAATTGTAATATTTCTGATGCTGATATTGTCTTTGGCAACCATGTCTATTGTCAATGGTCCGTTTGTTGGAAGTGTAACACCTGTTCCATTATCGCCATCGAATGCATTCTGTATGTCAATGATTGCCGGTGAAGAGGTGATGGTTGCAGTTTCGTTATTAATTTTCTGGTTACTATTTTTTACAGGCCAGGCTAACACCTTGACGTCCTGAAAAATATCCTGAGGCTTATCAAGTTTTTGAACTAACTTCTTGGGACCGGTGACAGTGATTTCGGATGAGGCAAGGTAACGCATGGATTGTTCGGGTTTTACCCAGGGTCCACCGGACTGACTCCAACCGGGTGAATTGAATATCCCTATTTCAATATTCAAATCTGTAGCTGTCTTTAATGCTGTATGAAGAATATCCCACCATTCTTCACTTAATATCTTGACTTTTCCAAAGGGTAAGTCTTCAATACCGATATTGCCAATGAATGCTCTGTTGATACCTGCTTTTTTCATCGCTTGCAAATCTTTAACAACACCTTCTTTTGAGATGTTGTCCGATATCCAATACCAATAAACACTGGTTTGTATGGATTCAGGAGGGTTGACAAAACTTGTTTGTAATTGATATCCAAGGGTACTGTTCTTCTGTTTTTGTATGCTGCATTTGGCAGAGGAGAATAGTATTGAAATGCTAATCAAAATGATGATTATTATACTTGACTTGACTCTTTTCATGTTTTAATTGTTTAATAATTTGACTGCTAAGATAGCAGCTTTGTACGGCTTTTTATAACTCGCGTTTTCTATTAAAGGTTTCTTATTTGATGATTTTCACACCTTTGGGTGCGTTGATTTCACTTTTTATGCGACCGTCGACTTGCTTAACATGTTTAACTTTCACAATTCCATATGGGGTGGGAAATGTTCCTTCTGCATACTTTAAGTCTCCAAGATGTGGCTTAACTTCTATGGTTTTACTGCCTGGCTCTAAGACTTTTATCCCTAATACATGTTCGGTGAGCCATGATGTAGGACCGGATGCCCAACCGTGACAGAGACTTGCTCTTAATCCAACATAACAAAAAGCGCCTCCATCTGCATGTATGTCAAATAGATCTTCTTTTGGAAGCTGGTCAATTCGGGTGGCATTTGTTCTTTCTTCGTAAATGAAGTTTTCCCAAAAGGTTGTGGCGCCAAGGTCTAACATCGCTCCCCAATAATCGGAAATAATTTGCATGGCTTCTTTATATTTTCCGTCTTTCGCTAAGGCTTCTAGCATATAATAGCCGTAAAATGTGGCAAAGTTCTGTGATCCATTATCTAAAATAACGGATGAACCTGCCTGTGGGGTGGTGATGTTCGCAAGTGATAATAATGCGGCTGCTTGTTTATTGTTATGGTCTTCTGGAATATATTTCTTCAAAAGAGTAAGTGCATCGTCACAGGTCTTCTCTAATGATGGGTCTTTTAACCATTTGGCAATGTCTTTCCCTGCTTGGATAGTAAGAACGGTTAATGCTTGAATGCCTGAATGAATTACATCTGGATCTTCTGATGTGGGCCAGTCCAAAAACCGAGTACCGTTCAATTTCTCTTTTCCGTTTTTATCTATTTGACTGGTAATTTGTTGGATCAAAGCGGTTAAATAATCATGCTGTTCTCTTAAATAGGAAATATTTCCTTGATGTAAATATAAATCTCTGTGAATGATGATCCACCACATTGAGTATGTGGTCATTCCATTCATCCAACCGGGTAATGGAGTGGTGTCGCGAGCAAAATCGAGACTTTTATTGATGACTTCGTTTTGACCGAAGACTCTGTTTATCGTGGCTACTTCAGGGTGCATATCGCCAACCCATACTAATCTGTCTCTTTTGATCCCATCCCATAAATATTCTTGCATATTTAAATGAACGGTATAGACACCGGTTTCCCATATTTTGTTAAGTCGCTCATCATTACACTTAAATGTACCTAAATATGGGATATCGCGATAGCGAAATATAGCACGGACCGACTGCAATGGCAAATCTACGTCTTTGTCTAATAGGTCTATTCGTACAAATCGAAAACCTGAATTGCCAATCTCAATGGTGCCGAGCCATGGCAATTCCATTGTGAAATCACGCAATGAATGATCATTCGTTGCTGAACTCATGCCGAAAACTACTGATCCTGTTTCACTCATGGCTTCTGAAACGGATTCGCCAAAACGAACGCGGATCTTTATTGGCTTTTTATCGCTTCTTATGGCAGCGGCTAATTGAATTCCACCGTACAATTCTTTGCCATAATCTAATAAAATGGAGGCTTGGTTTTCGGAATCTGAACGAAGGACACACATGCCTTCTCCACTGGTCGAAAGCTGACCGTGAAAATCTTTTAGTAAGACTGCTGAATTCTTGATGTTAATATTTTGATCGTCGGATTGCCAGACAATCTTTACGGGATTCACATAACTACGGGTTATTTCATCGTGCGACAGGTTGTCCTCGAAATTATTCTCCAAGACACTGTTTTGGGAAATCAGATTTAATGAAAGAATAGTGAAGATCGCAATAAATAAGGCCTTGAATTTCATATGCTTATAATTTTATTCTGTTCGTATATTATTATCTGTTAATTGACTTTTAATGTGCTTTTTCCTGAACCAATATTGTCAACAACAGCAAAATTGCCGTCTTTGGTGAACTTTATGGGTTTATCGTTTAGTGTTACTTTCTGATTTTTACTGTAATATGGTAGATATACTGCTGCTGTTGTATTTGCTGGAATATCAATTTCTAATGAAAATGTTTTACCGGGTTCGTTGGTGAATTTCACGAATACTTCACCTTGTATTGTTGGATGTTTTATCTCTGCATACCTAAGCGATGAGGGCTGGGGTTTGATTCTGATTTTCTTAAAGCCTGATTCAATGGGTTCAATACCCATTAATTTTCGGGGAATTAAATTGGCTGGGGCTGCTCCCCATGCATGGTTCCAGTCTTGATTGGATTTGTATTTATTGTCCCAGGCTTCCATCGTGATTGTCGATCCTGAACGGATCATATTGTACCAGCTTCTGTCGGTTGTTGATGTTAATAGCTTCAATCCATAGTCTGCATCGCCAATATTATAGATTCCTTCAAGCAAAAACTGTGAACCATAAACGCTGCAAGCCATACCTTTTGAACGGATGAATTCCATTATATTGACAGCGTTTTTATTGTCGACAAGTCCAAATGCAAGGGGAAACAGGTTCGCATGAAGTGAACTATGCTTTGAACCTACCCCATCAATATACAGTCCTATGCTTTTATCGTATAGTTTCGAATTAAACGACTTTCTTAATTTTTCCGCTTGAGTTTTATAGTACTTGCTGTCGTCTGTTTTGTTTAATAGTGCGGCAATCTTTGTCATGAGAGTGAGCGCCTGATAGTGATAAGCATTTACAACGGTATTTATATCTGTGAATTCAAAACCGTCAATTTCTCCATCGTGTGGCCAGTCTACTATATCTCTAAGTTGACCGTTAAAATGAATGGAGTTAAGTACTTCTTTGTTTACTTTTCCAGTTCGGGTGCTGATGAGACCTGATTCATTTGATAATGTCGTGAGTGTTTTTGCTTTTAAATCTTCGTAGTATTTTTCAAGAGATAGTTTATTCCCTGTGTACAAATAATCTTCCCAGGCTATTAAAACGGATTGCAATATCCATTCTGTTGGCCATGTCGGATGGTTTATTAAATATTCATGTGTGTATCTGGCTAAACTATATTCACGGGCAACACAATAATGTGAGAGCTGATTTATTAATGCATCAGCTTCATACGGAATTCGTTCTCTATCTCCATCTAAGTAAACTCCTGCAAATGAGGTTGCTTTTATCGAGTATTTGGATAATTCCCAAACTTGATTCAGAATAGTGTCTGAACTGTGAAAATAGGAATCGGATTCGTTGAAGGAATAGTAAACGGTTTCTCTTGAGATATCGCTTTTGTTAAGTTTATGTGCGTAATTCTCTATCTCACAATACCTGAAAGGGGTTACTTCACCTATATATTCGGGCATTAAAATGGCTTGTGATCCTGTGTTTCTTTTATCGGGTTTAATAGTGACGACATAGGTATTCCATCCGCTTTTTGGAATGATCTGATATCTGGAATATCGTATGCTGCCTTGAGGATTGCGGTTAACATGTCCATTTTGTTGATCTTCACCTAAATGGATGGTAACCGTATCGTTTGTACTTTCAGCGTAGAGATTAATTCTTATTCGCCCAAAAGCGGCTTTGCCGAAATCAATATAGTAGCCATTTTTATCTGTTTGATCTATCGAAATGGGTTTCTCGTCTTGCTTTTGAAGTGGATATCTGTCAGTGACGTAATCATGAAGCTTTTTAGCTGTCTTAAATTGGGATGGCTCTGAAAAAGCTGATTCATTACCGTGATTATCTCCAATCTGAACTTTCCAAAAATAGACCTTGCCAGACTCAAGGGGTTTGCCACCATACAAAATATTCAAGGATTGATCACTCATCACTTTACCTGAATCCCATAAATCTCCCTTGTCTTTTCGCAATGAATCAATATTGGATGATACTAAAATTCTGTAGGAGGTCTGTATCGAATTCTGTAAATCAGAATGAATGTTCCATCCTAAAAAAGGTTTAAACGTACTGATTTCAATGAATTGGAAATTCTCATTTCTTAGAATTGATTCATTTAATGGTTTAGAAGTCAAATAACCATTTACGAATGTTTGTTCAGTGTTTAATAGAAGATTTACACTTAGATAATTTGGTTCAAGTTTATTCTGCGTGAAAGCAGTATGACAAATAAATAAATTTGCTATAGCTATAAACAATAATTTTCTGATCTTTGAATTTCTTATATTGGAAATGAATTGCATTTGTATTTATATTTTATGTCGCCCCAAATTCCTGTATTCCAGCGGAGTACATCCAACTCTTTTTCTAAAGAAAGATAAGAAATACTCATACGAACTGAAATCTAAGTTGAAAGCAATCTCTTTGATTGAGAGCACACTTTCAGCTATTAACTCTTTTGCTTTTCTTAATTTAAGTTCCTGGAAATATTGGGCTGGTGCGTAACCGGTATATTCTCTAAATGTTTTTCTGAACCATGAATAACTTGTACCTAATTTAGTTGCTATTTCTTGAATATCAATTTGATGATGAATATTCTCTGTCATGATGATTTTGGCCTTTTCAATAATTTGATCTGAATTATTGAGCTCAAAGTTTCTGTTATGCGAATAAGACAAAATCAATCCAATGATGTGAAGTACTATACCTGCCAAATATTGTTGTGCAGATTTTTTCTCATCTTTAGCTACTTGAATGGCAGAAGTATATAGCTTGACCAAATCTTCATTCACACCAATATCAAGAATCTGATTATTCTTGTTAATGAAATCATTATTTATTATATTTTCAATAATAGATCCTTCAAAACCTATATAATACTCATTCCATCCTGATTCTACAGAAGGACAATAAGTGTGCCATTGTCCAGGGAAAAGAAGAATAATCTGTCCCTTTGAAATCTCTGTTTTTTTTAACGACTCAGAACGGAATTCTCCCTTTCCTTTGCTGATGTATAGAATTTGATACTCTGTTAATATTCTGCCTTTGCAAGGATTAAAATAATAACTCTTAGGATGTTGAGTGGATGGATAAATGGTATTTGGTGCAATTGGTTGAAATCCTACTGTGTTTACTGTAAGTCCAAAACTTTTATCCTTTTCATTTACTAAAAGATATTTAAAGTCAATTCCCAAATTATTGTATCTCATAATGTTTTCTTTTCTCTCAGTTTTAATGTTACAATGCTACAAATATAATTAAAACTATTGATATACAATGCGGTTAAGTCCACTTTAAATGTAGGCTTAAATTTCACCGCATTGTATATTCAATAAACTGAGAGAGTGAATCTAATATTAAAAAACTTTCTATTATTCTATTTAAAAAGATTAGGAATGATCAGAGAAAATATCAGTATCGCCATTCCCCATATCAGATAAGAAGTTGCCTTCTTACCTGCACCTTTCCATTCTTTTAAGATTATTCCCCAAACATTGCTGAAGACAATATTTAATGACATAAGGATACTCCATGAGAAAGCCATCATTACGCTTCCGGGTTCAAAGTAACTTTGTCCCATTCCCAATCCAAAAAATTGTGAATACCAGAGTAATCCTGCCAATGCACAAAATAAAAGATTATTGATCAATACTTTACCGGATGAACGTCTGATTTCTCCACCTGTTTTATTTTTATGGTTCATGTAAAGACAATAGACCAAATTGGTGAAAAAACCTCCGATAGTTACAAGAAGAGTTACTGGATTCTGAGCAAATAACTCATTTGCACCTAAATTAATGGCTGTTTCCTTTATAGGCACACCGGCAGTCAATCCAAGATTAAAACAAGCACTCATTACACCCGCAAACAAAGCGATTAATAATCCCTTTTTGAGGGCAAAATCCTTAATGGCTTTCTTTTGTTCTTCTTCTGACATATTTTTAGCACGTAAACTTCCTGCAAATCCAACAAGTGCAATACCTATCAATGTTACAGTTACAGCTAAAAGTAGTATTAATCCCTTTGGTGAAAATAGGTTATCACCTGAAAGTATTGACGGTATAAGTGTTCCAAAAGCAGCACAAGTCCCCAGAGCTACAGATTGTCCTAAAGCAATTCCAAGAAAGCGCATACTTAATCCAAAGGTTAAACCTCCAATTCCCCAAAGTACGCCGTAACCAATTGCTTGCCAAACTGCTGATGGGTTTGATGTATATATCTCCATCAATTCTGGAAAAGAATTAGCCAGAAGAGCACCTAAAAATGGAAAGATTAGCCAGGCGAAAATGCCTTGAGTAAGCCAGAAGTTTTCCCACGACCACTCCTTGATCTTGTTGATTGGAACGTAAGAGCTTGATTGCCCCATACTTCCTACAGCAATTATTAGCAGACCAATTAAAGTGTTCATACTTTATCTTTTAGATGTTGTTTCCAATTCATACTTTTCTATTTCCTTAATATAATTATCGCCTATAGGAGTATTCTGGTTGTAACAGTAGTAATTATACACTGCACTCCATGACATTGATTTTAATTCTTCCAAGTATGCCATTCGCTGAAAGTTCTTATCGGAAATTTCATATTCTCTTAATTTATCGGTGGGCTCTAAAAGTGCCTGTAACATTGCTTTCTGAGTAGAACGAATACCCAAAACATAAGCTCCAATTCGGTTGACAGACCCATCAAAATAATCTAATCCAACATGTACTCGATCGGCATAACCTGAGCGTATGATTTCTTGAGATAAAGCGAGTAGTTCATCGTTTAAGATTACAACATGATCGCTATCCCAACGTTCGGGGCGACTCACATGTAGATTAATTTCCGGAACAAATAGTAACATAGATGATATTTTGTCTGATATTACTTCTGTTGGATGAAAATGACCTGCATCTAAAGTCAAAGCCATGTTATTTTTTACTGCATATCCCATATAAAATTCATGTGAGCCAACCACATAACTTTCACTTCCTACACCAAATAATTTACATTCAACACAATCTATAAGGTAGTCGGTGCTTATTTTTTCGGTTAATACATCATCTAATGCCTCTTTGAGTAGTTCACGATGTTTGAATCTTGAAACAGTTTTGTCCTTTTCACCATCGGGAAGCCAAATATTATGAACACACGGACTGCCTTGCTGGCGCCCAATTTCTGCTGCTATTCTTCTGCAACAGCGAAGGTGCTCTTTCCAGAAATTTCTTATCTCCGGATCGAAATTAGACATAGTATAACCGCTGTCTGCTTTTGGATGAGAGAAAAACGTAGAATTAAAATCTAAGGCTATATTAGTTTTCTTAGCCCAGTCAATCCATGATTGAAAATGAATTGGCTTAATTTGATCACGTTCTACAAATTCACCCTTAAAATCACCATAAATTGCATGTAAACCCAATCGATGTTTTCCTGGAATTAGTGAGAGTACTTTTTCTATATCCATCTGTAATTCGGTGATAGTGCGCGCCTTACCTGGGTAGTTCCCGGTAACCTGGATTCCACCTGTAAGATCACCATCTGGATTTTCGAATCCGGAAACATCGTCAGCTTGCCAACAATGGATTGAGATGGAAAGCTTGTCTAGTTTCTCAATAGCCGCATCTGCGTCAACCCCAATAGCTGCATATTGATTTTTTGCGTCTAAATACGCTTGATAAATTTGTTCTTTATTCATGATTTAATGATTATGATATATGTAAATTCTTATATTTCTTTGTAAACATCAAGGTAATTCAAATATTGTTTTTCCCATGTTTCAACATTCTCAGGAATGAAAGTTTCTAGTTTTACGGAATTTCTTACGATTCTTCGCATCTCACTTTTATCCTTTACCAATCCGCAAGCTTTTGCCTGGAGTAGAATATTTCCGATTGCTGTAGCCTCAGAAGGTCCAGCTATGACAGTCAGTCCAATCGCATTTGCTGTATATGAATTAAGGAGTCTGTTTTGTGATCCTCCACCAATAATATGCAATGTTTCTATCCTTTTTGTAGATAATTGTTGTAAGCTTTCTAAGACTTGTTTATAACGAAAAGCTAAACTTTCGTATATACAACGGGAAATCTCGCCTATATTTTGTGGAATATATTGTCCTGTCAATTTGCAATAATTCTGAATAGATTGAATCATTGATGAGGGATTGGCAAAACATGGAGAATCAGGATTAATAAAACATTTAAAGGGAGTCGCTTTTTCTGATTCAATAACAATATCGTCATAAGATAACGATTGGTTTTTCTCCCAATCTTTTTTACATTGCTCAATAAGCCACATCCCGCAAATGTTTTTAAGCAAACGAATTGAACCATCGGTGCCTGCTTCATTGGTAAAGTTGAAAGAATATGTCTTTTCGTTGATAACTGGTTCTAAAGACTCGATACCCATTAATGACCAAGTCCCGGAACTAAGATATGCAAAACAGTCATTCTCGGCAGGAGTGGCAAGTACTGCAGATGCTGTGTCATGACCGGCGACAGCTATCACAGAAACATCTTCCTGCCCAGTTTGTTGTTTGACATTTTCGGATAATTGGCCTATTGATGTTCCTGAAAAAACAATCGGAGCAAAATTATCTTCAGATAGTCCAATAGCATCAAGTAAAGTTGATTCAAAACAACGATTGTATGGATTTATTAATTGAGAAGTAGATGCAATTGTATATTCAGTAACCATTTTACCGGTAAGTAAAAAAGATAAAGCATCAGGCATAAACAGAATCTTATCAATCTTGCTATATGTTGAGCAATTTCTATCTTTTTGAGTGAACAATTGATACAGAGAGTTGAAATTCATTATTTGAATCCCAGTCATTTTATATACATCTTCTTTTGAGATTATATTAAAAAACTTCTCAGGTGCACCAAATGTTATTGGATCACGATAACTGTATGGCATTCGCAAAGGTTCTCCATCTTTGCCAAAGCAGACAAAATCAACACCCCAAGTATCAATTCCTATCGATTTAATGGGTGTTTGGTCAGTTTTGATTTCAATAAGAGATTGCAAGATTTTATTGTACAGATAAAAAAGGTCCCAATACATACGACCATTTATATTTGTAATTGGATTAGGAAACCGATTGATCTCCTTTAATTCCAGAATGCCATTGTCTATTTTTCCTAAAATTGCTCTTCCGCTACTTGCACCAAGATCAATGGCCAGGAAAGAGGTTAAATTGTTTTCACTCATAAATGAGATTAAATTTATAAGATTAATACTAAATGCACAAAATTAAACTTTATAGTCGATAAAAGGATTACAAAAATGATTCAAGAACTGTACTTTTTGACATTTCTTTATAAACCATGAGTGTGATTCATTTTTTTTATATGAATATCAAATAGTATAGTTTAAAAATCAATAATTGAATTAAACACTATTAGGAAAACACTACATTTGCTTAATAATTTATCAGATAATTTACCCATAAGAGCATCTAATTAACGATGTCATTTATTAAAGGATATCTTAGAAATGATACTTAATTTTATATTATATGTATTACCCAAAAGTAAATGCTCACATGCATACACCTTATTCTTTCAGCGCATTTTCAGATGTGAACGATGCATTGAATAGAGCTGTGGATGAGGATGTTAAGGTTGTGGGAATAAATGATTTTTACACAACTGATGGTTATGATGAATGGGCTGCCGGATGCAAGGTGCGTCGCCTCTACCCACTATTCAATATTGAATTTATCAGTCTGGATAAAGAAGATCAAAAAGCCGGAATAAAGGTGAACGATCCTGTCAATCCAGGCAGAACATATTTGAGTGGAAAAGGATTAGCTTATCCATTTAAACTTGAAAAACCACTTGCTACACAATTGGTTGATGTTCAGGACGAATCCCTTTCGCAGGTATCTGCGATGTGTAATAAGTTGAATGATTTATTTAAAGCAAATAATATTGAAATTCTGCTAGATATTAATTGGATTAAAAAAGAACTAACCCGCGGGCTGATTCGTGAACGTCATTTGGCAAAAGCCTTACGACTAAAAGTGTATAATTATTGCGAGAACGATAGATCTAGGATTAAAACCGTGCTTGAAAAACTCTTTAATGGAAAGGAGTTGAAATCCGATCCTGATAATATTGCTGGGGTAGAAAACGAGATTAGAGCTAATCTGTTAAAAGCAGGAGGAATAGCTTTTGTTCCTGAAGATCCCAAAGCTTTTTTACCAATTAAGACGGTTTGCCAAATCATAATTGCAGCAGGAGGAATTCCTACCTATCCTTTTTTAGCAGACAATGAAAATGGTCTGTATACTGAATTTGAAAATGATCTGGATGGAGTTGCCGCACAACTTACACAACGTGGATTTCATTCTGTTGAATTTATCACTACCCGTAATGATATAAAACTTTTGGAAAAATATGCTGACTATTTGTATAATCAAGGCTTCGTGGTTACCTTTGGAAGTGAACATAATTCGCCAGTGATGGAACCAGTAGAACTCTTTGCGCGAAATCATACTCCTTTAACAGATAAACTGATGAAAATAAACTATGAAGGAGCATGTGTTATAGCTGCACATCAGTTTTTAATATCGCAAGGCCTTGAAGGGTATATCGATAAATATGGTTATGCAGATCGTTCAAAAAGAAGCGATTATGTCAATTTAGGAGACCAATTAATTAAAGATTTATAATATCAAGAAACAATTAAAGCCGCACAAAATGAAAGAAATAGATGACTTAATTCAAATATCACAATATTACGGTAAAGATAATAGGTATGTTATTGCAGGCGGAGGCAATACTTCTTATAAGAACCACGAGAAAATATGGGTGAAGGCAAGTGGACAGGTACTTGAGAGCATCACTGAGGATGGTCTAGCCATACTTGACAGAGAAAAGCTAAATCTGATGTCGAAAAAAGTGTATAGTAATAATCCTGTGGAACGCGAAGAGGAAGTAAAAAATGATCTTTCCGCTGCAACAATAACAAAAGGCAAGCGCCCATCGGTTGAAACCTCGATGCATAATATAATCGACTATTCATTTGTTGTTCATTTACATCCAACAATTGTAAATGGATTGATGTGCGCGAAAGATACAGAACTACAACTTTTAAACCTTTTTGGAGAGAAGACATTATTTGTAGAATATACCGATCCCGGATTTGTACTTTTCAAGAAGGTAGAAGATAAAATCAAAACGTTCAGAACAATCAATAATGAAGAACCAAACATAATTTGGTTGCAAAATCATGGAATTTTTGTTGCTGCCGATACCATTGAAGAAATAAAGAAGCTGTATGATGAAATATTTGATACGCTGGGGAAAGCACTGAAAGAAACACTTTCTGAAGGTGTCGAGGTTATCGACCCCAAAATTGTGGAAATTATTCCGGCTATTCGAATGATAATCTCAAAGAATGAACTCAAGACTTTAAGAATAAGAAATAATAAGCTAATTAGATTCTATAGTGAAAGTATAGAAAATCAGCAATCAATAATGCATCCGTTTACTCCCGACGAAATTGTTTATTGTAAATCAAACTATATTTTTTTAAATGGAGAAACTCCCGAAGCAATTTTAAATGATGCTGAAGTACAAATTGATTCATTTAGAAAAAAATACGGTTACGATCCCAAAGTCTTACTAATAAAGTGTTACGGATTAGTTGCTGTAGGAGATAATGATCTTCAATGCGATACAATTCTTGATGTTTATGAAGATGCCATGAAAATTGCATATTTATCATGCTCTTTTGGAGGACCGCAATCAATGACTCAAGATCAAACAGATTTTATTGATAATTGGGAAGTTGAAAATTACCGTCGTTCCGTCAACAAAAACAAAGTAGAAGGAAGATCAGAGAATAAGACAATAATTGTTACAGGAGCTGCTCAGGGATTTGGTGAAGGTATTGCGCAATGTTTGCTAAGAGAAGGTGCAAATATTGTAGTAGCCGATCTCAATGCTGAAGTAGGATTGGCAACTGTAAAGGATTTGAATACTAGCGTAAAAAAGAATCGTGCTATTTTTGTAAAAACCGACGTGAGCAAGATAGAAAGCCTTGAAAACCTGATGTGTGAAACAGTTTGTCATTTTGGAGCAATAGATTGTTTTATCAGTAATGCCGGCGTTCTACGTGCAGGAGATCTGGAAAACATGACATCAGAAATCTTTGATTTTGTAACCCGAATAAATTACAACTCATATTTTTATTGTACCAAAACGGTTAGTCGTATTATGAAATTGCAAACCAAATACGCTTCAATAGATTATTATGGAGATATAATTCAAATCAATTCTAAATCCGGTTTGCGAGGAAGTAAGGCCAATTTTGCCTATGCAGGAGGTAAATTCGGAGGTATTGGTCTGACACAGTCGTTTGCTCTGGAGTTGGCTCCTTTCAGAATCAAAGTAAATTCCATTTGTCCCGGGAATTATTATGAGGGACCACTTTGGAGTAATCCTGAAAATGGATTATTCATACAGTATCTTAGAGCTGGCAAAGTGCCAGGAGCAAAAACGGTTGAAGATGTAAAAAACTATTATTTGTCACAAGTACCCATGAAGAAGGGCTGTTCTCCTGAAGATGTTACCAAGGCCGCACTATACCTGATGGAACAAACAGGTGAAACGGGACAAGCACTGCCAATAACGGGTGGACAAGTGATGATGAGTTAACAAATCATTTGAATAATTTAAAATAAAGATATGAAAACAAAGGCAGTTAGATTATATGGTAAAAAAGATTTACGCTTAGAAGAATTTGATTTACCTCCTATAAAGGATAATGAAATTCTTGCAAAAGTTGTTTCTGATTCCATTTGCATGTCATCTTACAAAGCATCCGTACAAGGAAAAGACCACAAACGGATTCCTGATGATGTGGCTGAAAATCCAATAATTATTGGGCACGAATTTGCCGGGGAATTAATAGAAATAGGAGATAAATGGAAACATAAATTCAATATAGGTGATAAGTTTTCCATTCAACCGGCAATAAATTATAAGGATGGACCAATAGGGATTTTAAGTGCCCCCGGTTATAGTTACCAATATATTGGAGGTGACGCAACATATGTTATAATTCCGAATGAGGTAATGGAACGTGATTGTCTGCTTGCATATCATGGTGAAGGTTATTACCCTGCATCTTTGGCTGAGCCTCTTTCTTGTGTAATTGCAGCCATGCATGCCAATTATCATACAACTTCTGGCAGCTATGTTCATAAAATGGGTATTTTGAATGGAGGTAAAATGGCAATATTGGCAGGCGTTGGACCTATGGGACTGGCTGCGATCAATTATGTTTTACATCGTGATGATTGTCGCCCATCGTTTTTAATTGTAACCGATATTGATCAGACCCGTCTCGATAGAGCAGCATCATTATATACAGTGGAATTTGCTGCAAAACAAGGAATAGATTTACGTTATATCAATACTTCTCTTATGCAAGATCCTGTTAGAGAGATGAAGGACTTAACAGGAGGAGATGGTTATGATGATGTTTTTGTTTTTGCACCGGTCAAGCCGGTTGTTGAGCAAGGAGATGCACTTTTAGCTTTTGATGGTTGTCTGAACTTTTTCGCGGGTCCCGCCGATCCAAATTTCAAAGCGATGTTTAATTTTTACAATGTTCATTATGCGTACACGCACGTGGTAGGTACAAATGGTGGAAATAGTGAAGACATGATTGAAGCGCTTGATATTATGAATAAAGGTTTAGATCCGGCAGGGTTGATTACACATATTGGAGGCTTGAATGTGGTACCCGAGACAACAAATCATTTGCCTGAAATACCCGGCGGTAAAAAATTGATTTATACTCATATAACAATGCCGTTAATCGCAATTACAGAATTTGAGCATTTGGGTAAATCAAATGAGATATTTTCGAATCTTGCATCGATTTGTGATAAACATAAGGGTCTATGGAGTGTTGAGGCTGAAACTTATTTATTAGAAAACGTCGACAAGCTTGATTTTTAACATAAAGCAAATTCATTATAAATGAAACAATTAGATGTAAACTTAATGCATCCGGTGGAACAAATTCATGTAATCATCGGTCGAATTTATAGAAGTGGAATGACCACAACCTCAGGTGGAAATATTTCTATCAGAGATGAGAATGGAGATATCTGGATAACTCCATCAGGAGTGGACAAAGGTGCACTTACGACTAAAGACATAATGCTGGTAAAAAAAGATGGAACCATAGAGGGTCTCCATAAACCATCATCTGAACTGCCTTTTCATAAAGCAATATATGAATCTCGTCCCGAACTAAAGGCTATAATCCATGCACATCCACCGGCATTAGTCGCATTTAGTATTGCGCGTAAAGTGCCTGATACAAAGATTGTTCCACAAGCATATAGCATTTGTGGCGATGTGGGGTTTGCACCTTATGGAACACCGGGAAGTGAAGATTTGGGTAAGAAAATTGCTAATGAATTTAAAGATACCAGATATAAAGCTGTGATTATGGAAAATCATGGAATTGTACTAGGGGGCATAGATATGATGGATGCATATCAACGTTTTGAAACGCTGGAGTTTTGTTCCCGTACAATTATTAACGCGCAACGGTTGGGTGGTGTAAACTATCTGTCAGATGAACAAGTTGCAAAATATGTAAATCATTTTCCGGCAACCAAATCATATTTTATGGGGGTTGAACATCCCTCCTCGGAACGAGCATTGCGTTCAGAAATGGTTAGTATTATTCGTCGCGCATGTAATCAAGGGTTGATGATATCAACTTATGGAACCGTGTCTGTGCGGTGGAAGAATGATGATTTTTTGATTACACCAAGTAATGTTGCCAGATGGGATATAATTCCGGACGACATAGTACAAATCAAAAATGGAATGGCTGAAGCGGGAAAAATACCTAGTCGCTCTGTTGCACTTCATCAGCGTATTTATCAACTGAATCCACACATAAATTCGATAATTTGTACACAACCGGTAAATCTTATGGCTCATGCTGTTAGCGGTACAAAGTTTGATGTACGAACAATTCCGGAAAGTTGGATATTCTTGCAAGATGCTCCATCAATACCTTTTGGGCTGATTTACAACGATATCGATAAGGTTGCGGAGATGTTTAATCATAACCGTGTGGTTTTGGTTGAAAATGACAGCGTTTATGTTACGGGCGACAAATTATTAAACACGTTTGATTATCTGGAGGTTGCTGAGTTTTCGGCTAATTCTCTGGTTATGGCAACGTCTATTGGTAAACTGAGTCCGATAAGCGATAAGGAAATTGAAGATTTAAGAATTGCTTTTAATGTAAAATAAGATCTTTATTTTAATGTATCGAATCCGTAGAAAATCATATGATTTATTGCTCATGGACTTGATACTAAAATATGATGTTTTTATTAATTTTGTAAATTATCAAATATTGTACAAATGATTTATTTAGTAATCATGCCCAAGCAGGGCCAATCCGTAGAAAGTTGCATTATCACAGAAATAAAAAAGAAGAAGGGTGATTTTGTTAAGAAAGGTGACATTCTTTTTTCATATGAAACAGACAAAGCTTCTTTCGATGAAGAGGCTCCTAATGAAGGTACAGTCTTAGAAGTTTTCTACGGAGAAGGTGACGAAGTTCCAGTGTTGGAGAAGATGATGGTGATTGGGGATGAAGGTGAGGACTATTCTACATTAATTGCAAATAGCATCTCAACGGAATCAATCCCTAAACCAGAATTTGAGCAACCTGATAATTCTATTTCTTTATCAACTACAGAAACACAAGATGTATTGACACAGGATGTTGAGCCAAATATGTCATTGTTTATTTCTCCTCGTGCAAGTAAATTAGCAGAAAAGGAGGTCGTAAATGTAGATAATGTTATTGGTACAGGTCCTAATGGCCGGATAATTGAAAGAGATATTCAAAATTATATAAATAATCAAGGGAAAGTTACACCTCTTGCAAAAAAGATGGTGGTACAAGAAAAATTACAACCTTCAGGTAGGGGCTCAGGTTTAAACGGGAATATTCGCTCAACTGATCTTTCTCCTCTTGCAAAAAAAGAGTACAGCGTCGATTATGAGGACAAGAAAATATCTAATATGCGAAAGATTATTGCACGAGCGATGCATTCATCTCTTCAAAACTCGGCTCAACTAACACATCATCTTGGTGCTGATGCACGACGTATATTGGAACTTCGCGGACAAGTAAAAAAAGCTTTGGAAAAAGGAACTCTCACAACAAATATCACGTTGAATGATATGGTTTGTTTTGCGGTTATCAAAGCACTTAAAAAATATCCAAATGTAAATACTCATTTTTTGGGAGAGACAAAACGCTATTTTAATAAAGTACATCTAGCACTAGCCGTAGATACGGATCGTGGACTTATGGTTCCTGTGGTTCGAAATGCAGATGATCTTTCAATCGTTGACTTATCTGATAAGTTTAAGGAGATTGCTGAAGCATGTCGAAAAGGAAATATTGATCCTGATATTTTGTCGTCTGAAGCTGGCACTTTTACAGTATCGAATTTAGGTAATTATGGTGTTGAAATGTTTACACCGGTAATTAATTTGCCTCAATCTGCAATTCTGGGTGTAAACACAATTGTTCCACGTCCAAAAGATTTAGGGAATGGTGTTTATGCATTTGTCCCATTTATTGGGTTAAGTTTGACATACGACCATCGTTCGCTAGATGGTGGCGAAGCAACTCGTTTTTTGAAGCAGATTGCCAACGAAATTGAGAATTTAGAAATAAAGTTTTTCTAATGAATATAAACTTATAGTAAAAAAAAAGATATGTTTGATTTAATCATTATAGGAGGAGGTCCGGCGGGATATGTAGCTGCAGAAAGAGCTGGTAGCAAAGGGCTTTCGGTAGCGTTGTTTGAGAAAAAAGCCATGGGTGGAGTATGTTTGAATGAAGGATGTATTCCTACTAAAACATTATTATACAGTGCAAAAACTTATGAAAATGCAATTCATGGAGACAAGTATGGCATTACTTGCGAGAATGTTACATTTGATTTCAAGAAAATTATGTCGCGAAAGAAGAAAATCGTTCGCAAACTGGTTCTTGGAGTTGAGTCATCAATGAAAGCTAATAATGTTACGGTTGTTTCTGCTGAAGCAATGATAAAAGGACGCAATAAGGATGGCTTTGAAGTTGAATGTAACGGAGAAAAATTTTTGAGCAAGAATTTGCTTATTTGTACGGGTTCAGAAGCGTCTGTTCCACCGATTCCCGGATTAAAAGAAGCAGGTGAGTTGATTTTAACTAATCGAGAAATACTGGAATTAGAAAACATTCCGGAATCACTTGTTATAATAGGTGGAGGTGTTATCGGAATGGAGTTTGCGAGTTTTTACAATAGCTTTGGGACAAAAGTGACTGTTGTGGAAATGTTACCTGAAATTTTAGGTGGTTTGGATTACGAGATCAGTGCAATGTTGCGTGATATTTATGCCAAGAAAGGGGTCCAATTTAATCTCAATGCAAAAGTAATTCAGGTTGACGAAAATAAGGTTGTGTATGAAAAAGATGGTGTTACTCAGAGTGTTGAAGGAGAAAAAATTCTGTTAAGTGTTGGAAGAAGAGCAAATATTAAAGGTTTTGGTCTTGAAAACCTGAATGTTGAGACAACACGGTCAGGTATAAAAGTAGATGAAAAAATGAAAACAAATATTCCTGGTGTGTATGCAGCGGGAGATGTTACTGGATTTTCATTATTAGCGCATACTGCTTCACGCGAAGGTGAAGTTGTGATAAATAATCTTACTGGAGGTAACGATATTATGCGTTATAATGGCATCCCCGGAGTTGTTTATACAAATCCTGAAGTTGCGGGTGTCGGTGAAACAGAAGAGAGTGCAAAATCTAAAGGAATATTGTATAAGGTAGCCAAATTACCTATGTCATATGCAGGTAGATTTGTTGCAGAAAATGAGGGTGGAAACGGGCTTTGTAAAATTCTAATTGGTGAAAAATACGGAGAGATAATTGGAGTACACATGCTTGGGACACCTTGTAGTGAGATTATATTCGGAGCGGGAATGGCAATCGAACAAGAAATGACTATCGACGAACTGAAAGAAGTGATATTTCCTCATCCAACGGTAAGTGAAATAATCAAAGAAACCATTTTTAAGTTTTAATTGGAACATATAAATAAATAACATAATCAAAAATTATATACTATGCCAAAAGTTCAAATCATTGATCCGACAGAAGTTCGTAAACCTGGATTCATTGAATTTCAGTCGATACCTGTGAATCAATATCAGAAGACAGTAAAAGAAGAAAGAAACAATTTTTCAGATGATGAATTAAAAACTATTTATCACGATATGGTATTGATCAGGGAGTTTGAAACCATGATCAATCAAATTAAAATAAAAGGGGAATATAATGGAACTCCTTATAATCATCCAGGTCCTGCTCACCTTTCTATAGGACAAGAATCAGCGGCAGTTGGAATGGCGTGGACTCTTGACGTAAATGACTTTATTTTCGGAAGTCATCGCTCTCATGGAGAAATACTTGCAAAAGGTATGTCTGCAATCCACAAATTGGATGATAAAACATTAATGGAAATTATGAATACTTTTTTTGATGGTGCTGTTCTGAAGATTGTTGAAAAAGATTTTCATGGTACCACAAAAGAACTTGCTCGTCGTTTTCTGATTTATGGAACTCTGGCCGAGATATTTGCACGTCAGACGGGATTCAATAAAGGTTTAGGTGGATCGATGCATGCTTTTTTTACCCCTTTCGGAGTTTATCCCAATAACGCAATAGTGGGTGGATCAGGAGATATTGCTGTTGGTGCGGCTTTATATAAAAAGGTAAATCGCAAGCCGGGATTAGTGGTGGCTAATATTGGCGATGCGTCTATGGCATGCGGACCTGTTTGGGAAGGAATAACTTTTGCTGCTATGGATCAGTTCAAACAATTATGGGAAGGTGAAATGAAAGGTGGTTTACCTATCATCTTTAATATTATGAATAACCAATACGGGATGGGAGGTCAAACAGACGGAGAGACAATGGGTTACGATATTGCAGCTAGAATTGGAGCGGGAGTGAATCCTGAGCAAATGCATGCTGAAAGAGTTGATGGCTACAATCCACTTTCTGTAATTGACGCTTATAAGCGTAAACGAAAAGTACTTGAAGAAAAAAATGGTCCCGTATTGCTGGATGTACTTACGTATCGTTACAGCGGGCATTCACCTTCGGATGCTTCGTCATACCGGACAAAAGAAGAGGTGGAAGCGTGGGAAAAACAAGATTGTATTGTTTCTTATGGCAATCAGTTAATAGATGCCGGAGTCGCAGTTCAGGATGATCTTGATGCGGTTTGGATGGATATTAAAGATTTGATTTACAGCATGTTCGTAAAGGCTATTGATGATGAGATCTCCCCACGTATGAATAACTGTGAGGTAATTGGAGACATGATGTTTTCAAATGGAACAGTGGATTCTTTTTCGGATGCAATACCTGAAGTATTACATCCGATGGAAGAGAATACTCGAGTAAAAAAGATTGCATCGAAAGAACGTTTTGCGTTTGACAGCGAAGGAAAACCTTTTAGTAAGATGAAGCAATTTCAGTTGAGGGATGCATTATTTGAAGCTATTATAGATAGATTTTATAAGGATGCTTCTCTGATAGCTTATGGGGAAGAAAACCGTGATTGGGGAGGAGCTTTTGCTGTTTATTCCGGTCTTACGGAAGCGTTACCATATAATCGACTGTTTAATTCTCCCATTTCAGAAGGTTCAATAGTGGGTACAGCGATTGGTTATGCAATGTGTGGCGGCAGAGTTATCCCTGAAATTATGTATTGCGATTTTTTGGGAAGATGTGGTGATGAGGTTTTTAATCAATTACCAAAATGGCAAGCAATGAGTGGAAATGTCTTGAAGATGCCGATTGTACTTAGGGTATCGGTCGGCTCAAAATACGGTGCTCAACATTCTCAGGATTGGTCGTCATTGGTAGCGCACATTCCGGGTATTAAGGTTTGTTTTCCCGCAACTCCATTTGATGCTAAAGGTTTGATGAATGCAGCTTTACAAGGTACAGATCCGGTTGTATTCTTTGAAAGTCAGCGTGTTTACGATATTGGTGAACAGTTTCACAAGGGTGGGGTACCAAAAGAATATTACGAAATATCCTTTGGTGAGCCAGACATAAAGAAGGAAGGAAATGATATTACTATCCTGACAATAGGACACACGCTTTATCCTGCTCTGAAAGCAGCTGCCGAATTAGAAGAGAAATACGGAATGAGTGCAGAAGTGATTGATGCACGCAGTCTTGTACCCTTTAATTACGAAAAAGTGATTGAGTCCGTAAAAAAGACTGGAAGAATCATACTTGCCAGTGATGCCACCACGCGTGGTTCTTTTTTAAATGACCTGGCATCAAACATTGGATCACTTTGTTTCGATTATTTGGATGCACCGGTTTGTGTGCTTGGTTCGCGTAATTGGATTACTCCTGCTCACGAACTGGAAGATTCTTTTTTTCCTCAACCTGGTTGGTTTATTGATATGATTCACGAACGCATTCAGCCTTTGAAAAATTATGTTCCAGGGGAGAATTTTACAGATGGAGAGATAATTAGACGTGCAAAAAAAGGCATTTAATAATTAACAAAAAGAATATGATATATTTAGCAGATACTGCTAATCTGAGTGAAATAAAAGATTTGTTCTCCTACTTTCCCCTTGAGGGCGTAACAACAAATCCAACAATTCTATCTCATACGGGCAAATGCTTGTCGCAGGTAGTACCCGAAATCCAGCAATGTATTGGCGATAAGATGTTGCACATACAAATGATTAGTGAAAAGGCTGAAGACATATTCCTTGAAGCAAAAAGATACAGAGATTATTTTCAGTTGGGAGATAATTATTATGTAAAAATACCCGTAACAAAAGAAGGTTTCAGAGCAATCAGGATGGTAAAGGAAGCTGGTATGAAAGTGACCGCTACGGCTATATTTACTCAACAACAAGCTCTAATTGCAGCTATGGCAGGAGCCGATTTTGTTGCACCATATGTAAACAGGTTAGACAATATCTCGTCTCATGGTATTGATGTTGTGGCAGATATTGTAAAAACATTCAAGTTGTTCAACTCTTCTTGTAAAGTTTTGGGCGCTAGCTTTAAAAATGTTGACCAAATATATCGTGTAAGTATGGTTGGATGTCATGCTGTTACGGTTACATATGAAGTATTAGAAGCTTTGATGAGGCATCCAATGACAGACAGAGGTGTGTTGGATTTTGAAAAAGATGGGGCACATCTGTACGATGTTGATTTTTAACTCAATAGGTAGGATTCATTGACCAACCTAATAACTGGCTCATTTATATGATATTGAATTATTAGTAGTTATCTTTCTTAATTTAAAAGATTGTTTTGATTGCAATAGTTTCATCTTCAGACAATTCTTCATTTAATCTTTCGGTTGAAGAATATCTTTTTTCTGAATATAATGAAGAAGTATTGTATCTATATGTAAATACTTCTTCAGTCATCGTTGGCTCTAATCAGGAAGTCAAACAAGAAGTAAATGTCGATTATTGTGAAAAGAATGATATTCAAATAATTCGCAGAATGTCGGGCGGGGGAGCTGTTTATCATGATAAGGGTAATTTGAATTATTCATTCATCTGGAATAAAGGAAGAGGAGGATCACCATTGAATGCCGATTTTCTTCTTCCTGTAATTAAAGTATTGAATACTTTACAGGTTCCAGTAGAATTAGGAAAGAGAAAAGATTTGTGGTTGAAGAGTGGTCACAAAATATCAGGAACAGCTTCTCATATATCGCGGAACAGGGAGCTGCATCATGGTACACTTTTGTACAACACTGATTTATGGAAACTTCAACAGTCTTTGGAAACTGGCGTTTCTATAGAAAATAATGAAGTGATAAAAAAGAAAAGGACGGCATCTATTAAAAGTCCAGTTACTAACATTCGTACGTTTCTGCTCGAAAACGAGATTCTAGCACCCAATACAGATTGTTTTTTTCAATTGTTTATTGAGAGGTTGATGAACTACTTCCATATAGACAAGTTGTCTCAACTTTCAGAACACGATATGGAACAAATTGATAAATTGAGAAAACGTAAATACAATCAGCCAGTGTGGAACTATAAACTTTGAATAATAAGTTAGCGACAAGCTTTAGAAGTTTGTGCTGAACGCATTGGATTAAGTATGCTGCTTGTCTTTTTATAATAAGCATCAGCATATTGTTGCATTCCCAAGTCTGAGGCATGAATACCATCTGTATGACTATCTATGCTCAATCCTAATTCTTCAAATGTCATATAATAAAGATTCTCTACCTTATCTTTCATTATTTGATAAACAGCGTTCAATTGTTCATTGGGCTTTACATAACGTTCTTTCTCATTATCAGATGCATTATAACCCATATATCCGTCATGTTTTACTAAAAGAATTGGAGCATTGCTTTTATTCCTTAAAATTCGGATACCTGCTTCCACGCTTTCTTTAATTAGTTCAGTTCTATCATTGGTCATATTAAGCATGCAGTCAATCACATACATACTTACATCTAACTCTGATAATAATTCAAACATCTCTTTCTCTAAGCGACCATTACCTGAGAATCCCAGGTTAATTACAGGTTTGTCAATATTCCGTTGCAAAATATTTGTCCAAGACATTCCAGGCCTTGAAGCACAAACTCCCTGAGCAATAGACGTACCATAAATGACAATGGGTTTTTCATTTGACGGACAAATAAATTCAACGCTATATCCACTTGGTACACCTATTTGCAACTGACTTACCTCGTTATGTAAAGGAAGATAAAGAGTGAATTCATTTCTTTTTTCTTTTTGATTCTTAAATGTCAGGTTATCATATTAGTAACTTATTGTATCAGAAAAATCGAATCTCCCCTTGCAATAATATTGGCTACCATCAGCATTCTTCATATAAAGGTCAACTCCACTGACACCTGTAGAAGGCATATGTGGCATTGATAAATTCCATAAGGGTTTACGCACAATTACATTAGCTCGATCCGGAAGACGATGATATATCTTACCAATTTCTTTATTCCAACCTCTTCCTTGTATGGGGAATAACGAATTATCTACCGGATTATACTATTTTGTTTGTGCCGATACGTTTAAGCATGGTAACAAACTCAATGTAAATATTAGAGAAACCAGTAATGCATTTTTATATATCATCTTAATTTTTTATTCAGTTGTTTGAATACTTTGAATGAATTCAATGATTTGTTTTAGATTGCAAATCTAGTTAATTCACATTATGATACAAAATCAAATTATTTCTTATGTCAATGCATGCAAACAGAGATTCTTATCGAATAAAATGAGTATTGTTTAAAAATAGACTATTTTTGCAGATGCTTTAATCTGCTAATTATCTATTAATTATGAAGAAGATTAACTGTTACCTGATCGGGCTGTTTATGCTTAGTCCTTGTTTGCTTTTTGGACAACAATTGAATCAAAAAACAGGCATCTTTAGTGATAATATTGATGTCGGAAATGTAAATCATTCAGGATCGGCACTATACGATGCTGACACGCAGCAATATACCTTACAAGGTTCAGGCTCAAATATCTGGTTTAACAAAGATGAATTTCAATATATGTTCAAAAAGATAAAGGGAGACTTTATTCTTACAGCACAGGTAGAATTTGTGGGAAAAGGTGTTGATCCCCATCGCAAAATTGGTTGGATGGTTCGTGAATCATTAAAAGAAAATGCGACTCATGTTAGCGCAACTGTTCATGGCGATGGATTGACTTCAATGCAATTTCGCTCTACAAAAGGTGTTGAAATGGATGAAGTTCAGGTGGCAGTCCAAAATCCTAATGTAATTCGTTTGATGCGCGAAGGAAATTTTTATACGATGTCGGTAGCTCATTGGGGTGAAATGTTTGTATCAGAGAGCGTTGCTCATTGTAATATCCCCGAAGAGGCTTATGTAGGACTTTTCATTTGTTCTCACAATCCTGATATTACTGAAAAAGCTATTTTCAAAAACGTGCGTATCGAAATTCCTGTGAACGATTCACTAGTTCCATATCGCGATTATTTAGGAACTAATCTGGAAACAATAAATGTGTTTACTGGCGAACGAAAGATTTTTGATCAATTTTCCAATTCCATTCAAGCACCCAATTGGACACTTGATGGAACAACTCTTATTTATAACAGTGAAGGATTGTTGTATAATTACAATATTGCAACAAGCAAAATATCAGTTCTTAATACAGGATCAACATCGGGAAATAACAACGACCATGTACTTTCATACGATGGTAAATATTTGGGTATCAGTAGTAATCACAGTGAGAAAGATAACTATCAATCAGTTATATACTATTTGCCGGTAATGGGTGGAGAACCAAAGCGTGTAACAGAATTCAGCCCATCATATCTGCATGGTTGGTCGCCAGACAATAAATATCTAATCTATACTGCAGAACGAAATGGAGATTTTGATATTTACAAGATTCCACGTAATGGAGGAAAGGAGATTCGACTGACAACATCAAAGGGATTGGATGATGGTTCGGAATATACACCTGATGGTCGATTCATTTATTTCAACTCGGTACGCACAGGATCTATGCAGATTTGGCGAATGAAGTCCGATGGAAGTGAACAGGAGCAAGTGACTTTTGATCATTTAAATAACTGGTTTCCACATGTTTCACCTGATGGAAAGTGGATTGTTTTTCTCACATTCGGGAATGATGTAAATCCCTCAGATCATCCTTTTTATAAAAATGTATATCTGCGTGTAATGTCCGGTAGCGGAGGAGAATCAAAAGTTATTGCCTATCTATATGGAGGTCAGGGAACAATAAATGTACCATCTTGGTCGCCTGACAGTAAAAGAATTGCTTTTGTAAGTAATTCCGGTGGTATTAATTAGTTCGAGGAAAGTTTATTCCGGTTATCAACTCATGTTGATATCCGGAAGGTTCGTAAGTGAATCAGATATTAGTGGAATTCAAAGGGATCGATTGCATTGCTGGAAATTTTCACGCACAAAAGAGATGATTTAAACACCAAAATAACATTAGAGTTATAAAGGAATAATTTTATTTTAGCGGGTATATTCTTCTTATAACTTGCTTATTTAATAGCTCTTAGAATTTCCCTTTTTCCGGGAGGCCCTGGTAATCGCTCAACTGTGAATCCCACTGATTGAAGCATTCTTCGCACACTTCCTTTAGCACAATATGTAGTTAAAATTGCATTTGTATTACAGTGATCATATAAAAACTGAAAGATTTCTGTAGTCCATAATTCAGGTTGTTTTTTCGGGGCAAAAGCATCAAAATATATAACATCGAACGATGAAGTTAATGGAATTTTACTTGTTTTACTCACATCTGTAATCAATTTTTCAATTGAGAAACAATACGTTACAACTTGCTTACTATTCCAATCTGATTGATGTAATTTCATAAACCAATCCTTTTCTTGTATTGATTTACCGACTGAATAATTTAATAATGTTGCCTTTTCAAGTGAAATAGGATATAATTCAAGAGCTGTATATTCAATTGTTTTCTGGATCTTTTCTGCTTCGAGTAACGATAGATATGCATTGAGTCCAGTCCCGAAACCTATTTCCAATATATGAACATGTTTTTTTGTACACTCACGCAATCCGGCATTAATATAAACATGCATTGATTCCTGTACCGCTCCATGAGTGGAGTGGTAATGCTCGTTTATCTGTGGTACAAACAAAGTGTGCGAGCCATCTTCTGTAATTTCAAAATTCGTTTTCAATTGCATAACTACAAACAAAAGTATAAAAAGTTTGTTTATTCTTTCATGAACGATTCAAAATCCTTACATTTGTCTTAATGAAAAGAGCGATTATTATTTTTATTCCTTCGTTATTATTACTGTTTTTGCTTTCATGCAATTCAGCTACTCAAAAGCAAGACGAGCATGTATTAACAGTGACCATTGAGCCTCAACGGTATTTTCTGGAACGTATTGTAGGAGAACAGTATAAAGTTAACACTTTGGTGCCTCCAGGATCGAGTCCGGAGACATATGAGCCGGCACCGGCTGTAATGGTTGATCTTGGAAAAAGTGAGGCTTATTTTAAGGTAGGCTTTTTGGGATTTGAAAATGCATGGTCAGAAAATCTTAAACAGAATAATCCAAATGTGAAAATTGTTGACTGTTCTGCAGGAATTGACTTAATACATGAAACCCAAGATCATGCCGAAGAGCAAGGGCATAATCATGGGGGAGCGGATCCGCATGTTTGGTCGTCGTCGAAAACTGCAAAAGTTTTTGTAAAGAATATGTTTGACAATGTTATAACAATTGACCCGGGTGTAAAAGATCAATATCAACAGAATTTTGATTCGCTTAACCTGTTGATTGACAGAACGGACAGCACGGTGACTGCAATATTAAAAGATATACCTTCACGAAGTTTTATCATTTACCATCCTGCCCTTGCATATTTTGCACGTGATTACGGTTTAAAACAATATACTATTGAGTTTGAAGGAAAAAAACCATCACCTGTTCAAATAAAGAATATTATAGATTTAGCAAAAACCGAGAACATCGATATTGTATTTGTTCAGCTTGGTTTTGATTCAAAAAATGCAGAAGTAATTGCAAAAGAGATTGGAGCTAAAGTTTATACTATTAATCCGTTAGCTTATGAATGGGATAAGGAAATGATACGAATTGCAAGCATTCTTGCAGGTAAAACAAATGAGTAAACTAATTGAAATTCGAAACTTATGTGTGGGTTATGACAAAAAACCCGAAGTACTGAAAAATATATCACTGGATGTATATTCCGATGATTTTCTCGGAATTATCGGTCAGAATGGAGGAGGAAAGACCACCCTTCTCAGGAGTATACTTGGTTTAATTCCCATTTCATCGGGATCAATCACATTTTTCGATAAAGATCGAAAAGTAGATTCTATAAATATTGGTTATTTACCTCAAATTAATCAGATCGATAAAAAGTTTCCCATTTCTGTGCAAGATGTTATATTACTTGGAGTCACGCCTCATGGTGTTTTCAAGCGTTATTCAAAAGAGGATTTCACTAAATTGCATAAAGTAATCAAACAGATGGGCGTCGAAGATCTTCTACAACGATCCATTGGAGAACTTTCTGGAGGTCAACTTCAGCGAGTGTTACTTGGGCGTGCAATTGTTGATAACCCAAAATTGCTTGTACTTGATGAACCTGATTCCTATGTCGATAAAATGTTTGAATCCAATATTTACAAACTTCTTGACGAGATTAATAAAGAACGAGCGATCATTCTGGTTTCGCACGACATAGGTACGATTATTTCAAATGTAAAAAACATTGCTTGTGTAAATCAGTCGATCCATTACCACAGTGGAACAAATATTTCAACACAATGGCTTCAGCAATCTTATGGATCTTGCCCAATTGAATTGCTTGGTCATGGAAATTTACCACATCGGATTTTGGAAGAACATGATCATCACGACAATGAAATTCATAATCACAGTTGAGGATGAATGTATAATGGATATATCAGCGGATTTATACTAATTGGAATATCGCTGGACTGATAAACTCATATTTATCAAAGTATATATAAAACAAAAGTCTCAAACGAGGCTTTTGTTTTATAAGGAATAAGTTCTTACTGTTTAATCAAGTATTCAGCTATTTGTACAGCGTTCAGCGCTGCACCTTTGCGAATCTGGTCTGATACAGTCCAGAATGTCAGGCCATTATCACTTGTCAAATCTTTGCGAATTCGTCCAACGTAAACTTTGTCCTTTCCAGCAATATCAAGAGGCATAGGATATTCTTTCTTTGCCGGATCATCAACAACAATCACACCGTCTGCCTCAGAAAAAGCTTTTCTAACCTCTTCTAAAGATAAAGGTTTCTCTGTTTCTATCCATGTAGATTCAGAGTGAGCACGCATCACGGGAACGCGAATGCAAGTTGCACTTACCTCAATATCAGAATGCATTATTTTACGCGTTTCGTTATACATCTTCATTTCCTCTTTCGTGTACCCATTTTCGGTAAACATATCAACCTGAGGAATAAGATTATAAGCCAATTGATAATAGAACTTTTCAATTGTTGGTTCTTCTCCGTTAACAATCTGTTTATGTTGATTTTCAAGTTCAGCCATTGCTGAAGCACCAGCTCCTGATGCTGCCTGATATGTGGATACGTGGACACGTTTGATATGAGACACTTTTTCAATAGCATTCAAAGCAACCACCAATTGAATAGTAGTACAATTCGGATTAGCAATAATCCCTTTTGGTCGGTTACATGCATCTTTAGCATTCACTTCAGGAACCACCAAAGGAACATCGTTATCCATACGGAAAGCACTTGAATTATCGATCATTATTGTACCATGCTTGGTAATTGTATCTGCAAATTCTAGCGAAGTTCCACCACCTGCAGAAACAAAAGCAATATCAATTCCTTTAAAATCGTCGTTATGTTTAAGTTCCTTAACTGAGATAGTTGCACCTCTAAATTTATATGTATTTCCTGCACTTCTGGAAGAACCAAAAAGAACTAGTTCATCCAATGGAAATTGTCGATCATTTAATACACGGAGCAACTCCTGACCTACAGCTCCGCTAGCGCCTACAATAGCAATTCTCATTTTCTGTAAATAAATTAAATATATAAATTTATAAATATACGGATAAAGTTTACCGCTTCAGAGATACAAAATTATTCATTTTTGCGTAATAAACAATACTTTACTAAATTCTAAATGTTAATTTTTAAACCATCAAATGCTGTTTGTGTATTTGGAAATATATTCTGTGCTTCTTTCAAAAGGGATAGTGTGTTTATGTATCTCGAAGAGAAGTGCCCGATTATCAATTTCTTAGCACCTGCCATTCGGGCAATCTCCGCCGCATCTTTTGTAGTAGAATGAAATGTTTCACGTGCCCGGGCAGTGTCCGCAATCGCAAAAGTAGCCTCATGGTAAAGTACATCAACTCCCTCTATAAAAGGAATTATATTGGGACAAAAGGCTGTATCTGCACAATATGCATAACTTCTTGAAGGAGTGGGAGGAGTAGTAAGCAAATTGTTAGAGATAGTTTCGCCATCATCTGTCAGATAATCATTTCCCTCCTTAATTCCCTGAATGTCACGAATAGGAATATGATAAAATTCAATCATATCCTTTTTAATGTGACGTAAACCTTTTTTTTCTTCAAACAAAAAACCATTTGAAGGAACGCGATGCTTCATAGGGAAAGAAGAAATACGAATAATTTTGTTTTCGTAAAGAATTTGAAGTCCCTCACTTTCTAAAGGGATTAATTTAACTTCAAAAGGCAGATATTTGCAAAAGAAATTCAATGTTTGTCTTAACCAAGGTTCTAGTTCTTTATGCGCATATAAATCTATATCGCCAGTTCTTCCCAATAATTGCAAAGTGGAAATTAAACCCGGAAGTCCCAGGACATGATCTCCATGCAGATGAGAAAGGAAAATGCTGTGCAAGCGACTCATTTTTACTGAGAATTTTCGCATTTGTAATTGAGCCCCTTCTCCGCAATCCACCAAGAATATTTTTTCGTTCATATTTATTGCTTGAGCAGAAGGATTGCGAAGAGTAGTAGGTGTAGCCGAGCCGCAGCCAAGGATATCTATTTCAAATGCATTCATTAATTTATCGAATCCCTATTAATTTATGTAATTGCAGACTTAGTGCCCATTGAGGATGAAGTTTTACTTGTTCAATGCAGTAATTGATATTTTCCTGAACAGGTTCGACTCCGTCGAATATAGGACTGAGATAGTATTTTTTTGCTTTTGGCAATGAAGAAATATCTGGAACCACATCACCTTTAGCAATGACATGTCGGATTTCGTCAACCTCTGGGTTAACAGCGCAAACTTCAGAATAATTTCCTTTTGGGCTACAAGCTTTATAATCAATCCCTTGTGGAATCGGGCGAGTTCCATTTGACTCAATCGCTTGATTATAACCTTTTAGTTTAAAGAAAGAAACTACCTCGTCAGTTAGTTGAAGCGTCGGTTCGCCACCGGTCCAAATGATCCAATGCGAATTATAATCTTTGATTGCATTCAGTATTTCATCTAATGACATACTTTCTCCATACACGAAATCAGTATCACAAAACAAGCACTTTAAATTACAACCGGATAAGCGAATAAAAATTGAAGCCTCACCGGCTCTTCCACCCTCACCTTGGAGCGAGTAGAATATCTCATTAACTTTAAGGTTCATAAAATGCTGATGTTTTGGGAGTTTCGCTAACCTCAACCGCATAAAGCTCAGGATAGAGTGGTTTAAATTTATCATAAATCATTTTTGCCAGATTTTCGGCCGACGAATTAAGCGGATCCATGATATCATTCAAATTTCTGTGATCCAGATGCGTATTGATATATTCTTTAATCGCATTCAATTCAGTATAATCCCGAACAAAACCAGTATCACTGAGTGAGTTAGATTTTAAATGTACGATCACATCATAGTTGTGCCCATGCATTCTGCTGCATTTATGAGATGCAGGAAGTCCTTTCAACATATGAGCCGCTGAAAAAGAGAATTTCTTACTTATTTTGAACATTATTTTTCTGATTTTACTATTTTTAATACCCTAATTGTCTAATTGTAAGTATGTCCTAACCGGATAATGATCCGACCATTTTATCCTGTCTACTTTTGTTTGAAATGCTTTAATATTTGGACTATGAAAGATATAATCAATTCTGAATAAGAAGAAATTTTCGTGGTATGTAATTCCCGGTCCAAAGCCGGTAGAAACAAAAGCATCTTTTAACCCTTCTTTCATTTTGCCGTATGCGTATGAGATGGGTGTATCATTTAAATCTCCGCAAATAATTTGTCCATCTGACGTTTGATTAGTAACATGGTTTTTTACTTTTTCCACTTGCCCGACTCTTACTCTGTATGCTTGTCCTAGTTTTGATCTAATGTTTGTTGTTACAACATCCAGATCTACAGTCTCTTTACGTTGAAGGAAATCATTGTAGAGCTGTTTGTCAGCAGCAGTGATTCTATTTGATTCCAAATGAACATTTGCGACAGTATATATTTTATTATTTATCTTAATATCATAAACAGCTGCACCATTATATGATGATTCAAAAATTATTTCTTTCGTCTTCACTATTGGAAATTTCGAAAAACAAGCCAATCCAAAAGTATGATATTTCCCAGACGATTCAAGCCCTGTTATTGCGCTATATGGATATTTATTGAGAATCCTATTTACATCGCGTTGCGAAATCAATGATTTTCCGGTTTTACTAACCAAATATTCTTGCAAGCAAACAATATCTGCATCTGTATCAGCAATATATTCCAAAATAGGATGCTCATTAGACGATTTTTTTGATTCATTGGACAATCCCTGAATATTATATGAAAGAATCTTGATACTCTCTTCTGGAGCCTGATCCGTTTGAATATGAAGTGGAAATAATGTAAGCGCCGGTTTATAGCAAATTGCAAAAGAAAGTAATGTTATTAAAGCAAGTTCCCATTTTTTGAAGATTATCCAAAATAATAAATAGCAGCAATTGATAAATAAAAGAAATCCAAATCCGAGACCGATATAAGAAAACAGATTCGTTTTCAGTGGAGAAACATCCCAACTAAAATACGATGAAAACATCAATAAAATAACAACGATATTTGTAGCAAATATCATCCATTTTACTAAGTTTCTTAATCTGAACTTCTTTTGTTTATTTTTTGCTCGCATTGAAAAGTGTCTCTTTTTCTTTAGCCGACAAACTACTATAACCCGATTGTTTTAATTTGTCTAAAATAGCATCAATTTCTACTTGCTCGTTCTGTTTTCTATAATTATAATCACTGTCGGTCTCTTTCTTTTTATAAGTGACTTTCATTTTTGCCTTTCCTTTTTTAGGTTTAAACAGGTTGATGGTTTTATCAACCATTAAACTCATCCATTCAGTAAGATCACTTCCTTTTTTATATCGAGAAGCAAAAATGAAACCTGCGATTGCTCCACCTATATGAGCGACATGACCTCCCGGATTATTAGCGTTATCCAAAGCCAGAAAATCTAGCAAAAAAACAAAAACAGCTATATAAATGATTTTAATGCTGCCAAATAAAAATAAGTTTATTCTTATTTCAGGACGATAAAAAGCGATACCCATAACAATTGCCATTACAGCAGCTGAAGCCCCAATCATCAAGCTATTTCCCATTCCAACATAAAAAGGAATGAGATTAAAAGTAAGTATAAAAAGAATTGCGCCCGATAATCCACCAATAATATACAAACTTCCCAGCGTTCTTCCGCTGAAGTACTGCATGAATATACTTCCAAACCAATATAACCAAAGCATATTAAACAGAATATGCCAAAAACCATTGTGGACAAACATATATGTGATTGGCGTCCAGATTCTATGTAATAAATCTGTCGGGTCAGATGGGACAGCAAGATATTGGATAAAATTAAGTTGCTGCAGGTTAAACAACGTAAGAACAACCTCAAGCACTTTGATTAATAAAAAAACAATAGTGTTGATAAAGATTAGCTTTATCATCACATCGCCCGTTTTATATGTTATTTTTAATCTATCAAAAAAATCTCCCATCTTTTCTATCTTTTTTCTTCCAATAAAGAATTGCGAGTAGTCCAAAAAGTATTCCGCCCAAATGTGCAAAGTGGGCCACATTATCGCCCGAAAAGTTTGCAACACCAAAGAATAGTTCAACAATTCCATAACCCAATACCATCCATTTAGCCTTAATAGGCACAGGGATTGGAATAATCATCATTTCAACATTTGGAAATATCATGGCAAAAGCCAATAATATTCCAAAAACAGCACCCGACGCACCAATGGTTGCACTATTCAGAATCATGTTCAAATTACCCTGGAGTGGATCGGAATAGTTCATGCCCTGCATAATAATTGAATGACCATTAGCATAAACTTCAGAGATAGCCTCATCTGACATGCCATTTTTAATAAACAGCAATCTGAAATAAACAACTAACATCTGAATTGCAGCAGCTCCAATACCAGTAATAAAATAATAAGAAATGAATCTTTTTGATCCCCAGTATTGTTCAATAAATCTGCCGAACATAAATACCGCAAACATGTTTGAAAACACATGTATGAAACTGCGAGGGTCATGTAAAAACATGTATGTTATGGGTTGGTAGATCTGAAATGCAGCTGATTCAATATAATGCAGTCCAAGAAAATTAGAAATGTCAATTCCTCGTCTGAACAATAAAGATTGAGCAAGCCAAACAATCACATTGATAATAATAAGGTTCAAAGTGACCGGGGGGATTGAATTTGAAATTCCTGTTCTATAATTATTCATAACCATTAATAAATTCTGTGAGGGGCAAAATTACGTATTATTTCCTTTTAATGACCGTTTTTTGGGCATAATATGATTTTTTTTGAGTAAAAATGAATTCTTTTTACATTTTTTCTTGATTATTGAATAATTATCATTTATATTTGGAGCGAAATGGGCTTGTAGCCTTTACTTTATCATGTATTTTAATTTTTTAATTAACATTTTATGAACAAATCAGAATTAATTGATGCAATAGCTCAAGAATCAGGGCTAAGCAAAGTAGATGCAAAAAAAGCGTTGGATGCAACCTTAAACGCAATTGCTGGAGAAGTTAAAGGTGGTGGAAAAGTTGTATTAGTAGGTTTTGGAACTTTCTCTGTTTCTGAAAGAAGCGCTAGAAAAGGAATTAATCCACGTACAAAACAAACCATTGAAATTCCTGCAAAAAAGACAACCAAATTCAAACCAGGAGCAGATCTAGCTAGTTTGTAAGTTGTAATCTCGATGAGAATTATGAAAGAGGGATAAATCATTTTAGCTTATTCCTCTTTTATAATTTATGATAATTAAAAAGAAATTCTTTTGTAAAAAAAAATAAAGCATTACCTTTGTGCTCCAATAAAATGACTCCGTAGCTCAGCTGGTAGAGCAATTGACTCTTAATCAATGGGTCAAGGGTTCGAATCCCTTCGGGGTCACTTAATATAAACGCAAAACATTGTATATCAGTTGTTTTGCGTTTTTGTGTATAGATAAATGAACGTAAAATGAACAAGTAGCATGGTTTTAGCATAAAAACCGCCTATTTCGCTCATTTAGGTATTAAAAAAACCACTCAAATTTTCATCTGAATGGCTTTTCTCTTGTAGCTCGAAAAACGACGATTAAATATTTCTCATGTAGATTAGAAAACGACGATTAAATAATTCTCTATTAGATGCGAAAACGATTAAATTTAGATACTCCCATTTTTACCATTTGAGTAGTTCAGAATGTTTGCCAAAAGTTGCCGAAAGTTGCAATTTCTTTACTCCTAAATTACTGCCAATTACTGCCAATTAGTGCCAATTACTGCCAATTACTGCCAATTTCACCTTGTCATTTTCGCCCTCAATTCTTCTTCAACTAAAAAAAGCGGTATATCAGTTTCATTATTTTTGCATTCCAACAATTCATTGACTGTTTTTAGAAACGCTTCCTTTGTCGGAGTAAACAGAAAGAATGATTTTACACCAATCAAATTAAAAATAATAGCTTCGAGTGCTTTTTTATCCAACTCATCAAAATATTTGTTGATAAAATTTTGAAGTTCGCCCATGTTATTTATTCGTATCGCTTTCATCATTTTTTAAATTAATAGTTATTACTCTAAATTCGTCTTTTTCTCTTAGGTCGTCAATTGATACCGCTTGTAGCTGTGGCAAAATAAACTTACTTAAGTCAATAATGAAACGTAATCTATCACGAGGGGTTAATGCATCCAAATCACTTTGCATTTGCTCCAAATTGTCATCAATAAGCAATTGGAATGCCTTTCTTACTTGTTGGGTGGTTCGGTTCGGTACGCCCTTGCGAGTGCTTAATTTTCCCGCTCTACTTGCTAATTCTTTATTGTTTTCAAATGCCATAACTGTAATTTTTAAAATGTTATTAATTAATTAATTAATTATTTGACTGTCAATATTATATCTTAATATGCTGTGTTACATTGTGTTTCTATAACACATGCCTACGGGGTGATGAAATTCTACTGTTATTGATTTTTGTGTATCAGGAATTGAAGTTTTACCGCCCGTATATTTTACTTTGGTTCTATCCCTTGCCAATAACCAAATATACTCCCGCTTGCGCTCCTTAATCATTTTATGAAATGAAGTAGTACCAACCTTTGCAAATCTTTTCTTTGGCACACGCTCACTTAAATCATGGAATAGTATAATATAATAGTTGCTTTTCTTGTCAATCTTAAATACTGCAATCGGTTTAAACCAACCTATTATATCAGATAGCTTTGCATTAGTGCCATCTTCATTAATTAATCTGTGAAATGTAAATTTTTCTCTCATCGCTGTTAATTTTTAAATTTATATTTATTAGTATTTTAATTAGTTGCTTTTTACTTTTCCTTTGTCGGTTGTAACATGTTACGACCTTGTACAACCTATGTTACAACCTAACTATCTGTGTAACAGCTCCGTTACAACCGTTACAACCTAAACGCATATCATATTTATATTATTTATTTTTTTACTTTTTTTTATTTATACTATTACTGTATTCTTTATGTGCGTTAATTGAAATAGGTTGTAACAGTCGTAACGGCGTTCAGTATCAATACTTTAGGTTGTAACATCGGTTGTAACACGGTTGTAACGGTTACGACCGCATCAATCAAAAAGGAATATCACTTGTATCAATTAAAGTATGCCATGTTTTCTCTCTCTTATTATATCCAATATCTTTTTTATGATATTCAATGTATGTATCAATGTAACGCTTCACGTTGTTACGGTGAAAAACTTTTTCACTTCTTAATGTGCCGTTATTGTACTCATTAAGAAAATCCATTGCTTTAAACCTTCCGTTTGATTCCATCACTTCAAAAATTCGCTCAAATTCGTCTAATAAAACATCATTTGAAAAGTACGCCCTGAAGTTGTCCGCATCTTTGGAGTACTCAATTCCTTCAACGCCAATCGACAAATACAACATCACACATGTAATTAGCAACTCATAGAACAATTGCCACTCTGTCGCATCCCAATCATAAAAAAATGTGCTGTTAAAATAGTCATCGGGTTTATTGTTGGTGTTCCAAAAATCAGAAAACTTATACTCAATAAAACGCCTATTTGTTGAAGTCGCATCCTTATCATACCTAACCGCCCAATTTGTTGTAATAACAAATTTAGGTGCATCCTGAAAGGGTATAACCACCGCTTGCGTTCCTTTCCTTTCGGCTGTTATATCTCCCGTAATTTGTGTATAAAGTGCATCGTAATTAAAATTAGCGGGTACATCGTCAATAATATAAACATCATGGTATTTTTGCAAGTCCGCAAATACGTGTCTGTATCCCGGTTCAAATTCAGTACCACCACGCTTATTATATCCTCTTACTGTTTGAAGTGCAATAGCTAATAAAGATTTGCCACGCCCGCCGTTCCTTCTCTCATCGTCCGCTCCTTCATCAGATAGTATAATAGCGGGGTTTTTAGCGGGGTTCTTGTAGTTGCTTATCAAATACCCTATCATTGAATAAAACGCCCGTACATCGCTTGTTTCCTTCTGTGTGAGTTCCTGAACATCTTTATCTTTCCCAATTATTGCAGAAATTAAAAACCGTTCAAATTGCCCTATCCCTCTATTATCGGGGTCAAACTCTTTAAAGGTGTGTTCTTGTGATTTCGTGCCAATAAAAAAACCTAACCCATTACTTTTATAATCGATTAACTCAATATCGTTTTTGGTAATCTTTGCAACACCATTTTTGAAAGGAATGTAAACCGTTTCTTTTGTGTCCTTATTCAAGTTATAAAGTTCACCCTTTAATAGCTTCCAACTTTTCAGAATATCATTCTCTTTAGCTATTAATTGATTTTCTATTTCGGTTCTATTGTCGGGGTGCTTAATGTGATTTTTCAAGTATGATATTGTATCAGTTTTGAAGTTGAACGGTTTTAATATCTTGCTTTCATTTTTGATAATTGTGATTGTGTCATTTCCTTCTTCGGAAATTCTAATAAAACCATCACGTTTAAACCATTCCGCCACACGTGCGGGTTTTATCTTAAAATCATCAGTATAAAAATTAAAACTTTCCTTCTCTTTATCGCTCTCTAAATTGCTATCATGGTAATATGAATTTTCTTCACCATATCCATTATTTAAAAGCTGGGTTCTTGCCTTCTTCATATCATTGCCACATTCTAACACGGCAAAAACCTGTGCGGGGTTGTACGCTTTGGACGCTTCAAATTCTGTCGCATCAGTAAACACGTAAAACAGTTTATCCTGTTTCCTGTATCCACCTGAAACACCGCTTTTTTTACCCGCCCTTGTTAATGTAATCTCATCGCCTTTATCGCCCTCAATAGTCCATCCGTGCGACTGTAACAATGAAATAACATCTCCACGCATGTTATAATCGTCAAAGGGTGAAAGTGCTTCTAAACGCTTTGTTTGCCCTTTGGTTTGTAGTGGTTGCGGTGGTGTGTGTGCTTCTTTAGTTGGTTCACTCCAATACTTCGCAAGCTTCCTAAACTCAAAAGTTTCATTATAAACAACATTCGCATCATGTGGTATAAAACATGCCCTCGCAATGTCCTTTCCCGATTCATCAACATCTAAATCAAAAGCATCTTTGCAATACCTTTGATACATTCTAAAAACCTTCTCATGCTCATCTTTAGTTGTTGCCGGCACAATCCATTTAATGCCATCCCCTGAAGGTGAAATAAACAAAAGTACCGTATCAACTTCTTTTTGATTGAGTAGTTTATTCTTTATATTTTCAACCTCTACATGGTCAAAGTCCAAAGCAATTAATGAAGAATATTCAACCAATGCCGTTTTTTTCCTTTCGGTGAAAGTACCTGAAAATGTAACATAGTCAAATTTGGTAGCCTTAAAGCTTCTTGCTTCGTCTGCATCTGTAATGCTTCTTAGGTTATCAGTAATAGTTTTAAAGTGATTGCCTTTGATAACCTTTGCAACATCTGAAAGTGTAATATCCTTATAAGGTTGGGTATTTCTTATTGGTGCTTTGAAGTAAGAAAATTTATGTTTGTTCATTTGCTCACTCCTTTCTTATTTGTTCTTTGATAATATCCTTTACAATTAGGTGTATTATCAAATATAAGGTCTAATTGTTTTCTTTGTGGAACAAGTTCGGGGTTGGTAGTTAGGAATTGCACACGGCTATGTTTAGTTATTGGACAAACACCTAAACGTACTACCTCAACGTTGTTTTGCTTCCGTAATTCTGCAACGTAACGGCATACATTTGCGCGCTCTATGCCTGTCAACTGTGCCACTTCAAGCATAGTCATAGGACGGACAAATAAAGTGCTGTAAACCTTCTGTAATTGATTAATTTTAGTATCTTTGTTATTGCCGTTCAAAGATATTAAAGGAGTGCTTAAATGTTTTTTCATTTTTGCGCTCCTTTCTTTTTTACTTCAGTAAACAACGCTTCAATATCGGTTCGCTTATAAAAGCGTTTCCCGCCAATAGCATAAAGTTTTAATTTGCCTTTGTTTTCCCATTGCCAAAGGGTGCTATTACTTGCAAGTTTTCCTCTTACTTCTGTCTTTGGTATGTACTCATCAAATACATCTTTGCTTTTCTCTACTGTGTCAGCTTTTTGGCTTTCTGCTTGTGCTTCTTTTATCCAACGTTTGAAAATTGGTTCTAACTTGGATAATGGTACGTTAAAAAATACTTGTTCTGCTTGCATATTGAATTTGTTTAAATGTTCAATTGCAAGATAGATTCGTGTAAGGGGTTACATAAGGTTACGAATGTTTGTTACATGTGGTTATATTTGTTCTAACTCATTCATTTTCATCTTTGTACTCCTGCAATATTTCTATATCATTTTTTATTAATCCAATGGTTTGCGGATAGTGTTGCTTTAAAAATGGTATTATTTCTTCAAGTTTGTCTATTGGATAATTATTGTATTTGTTTATTTGATTATTTGCCTTATAGTATTGTGTTCTTAAATGCTTTAAGGTTGTTTCAATCTTATGCTTTTCTATAAAGGTGTTTAGTTTTGCAATTTTTGTTTTGCTTTTCGGGAGTAGGTTTGTAGTATCTGCATAATGAAAAATAGCCCCCCACTGTAAAACAGTTAAGTTGCTGTATTTGCTTTCTTGTTTGTCGGGTTGCTCTGAATACTTATCGTTTGTTGCGTGGAAATCTTTAAAAATGGTTGGGTTCAGCTTTATGTATTTGTCCGCTTCGCTTAATAGTCCGCTTTCTTTGCCAAACTCTTTTAATCGTTCAAGTGTAAAAGAAGAGAAAACAGTACTTTTCGCAGATACCCATCCGTTTAAGCTCATCCATCCGCCATTATGAAAGTAACTTGCTTTTAAGGCTTCTACATGATTTTCTGTATCAATAGTAGTCAAATCTTTCATTGTCAGTCTGTACTCATCACTGAATTGCTTAACTCCCTCTTTGTAACCCTCTGTGTAAATAGCTAATAAGTCTTTTGGGTTTATTTCATATCTCTCAAGAGTAATGCTGTTTTGTGCCCGTATGGGTTCAATTGAGAAAAATAAGACTGCCAAATGTTGAGAATATACATTTACATCTCCATTTATCTCAATGTATTCGCTATCTGTTTCTCTTGGTGTTAAATTAACTTCTCCGTTTTGCTCTGCTTTTTTATTAAACTCACTCACAAAACAACAAATGTTTTTAAAGTCTTTTTCTTTAATTTTGCTCATCGTTTTCATAGTACTATTATTTTAAGTTCAACATTAAATCGTATGCTTCAACGGCTGTGTCTTTTGAAGTTTTGCCAATGTACTTTAATAGCATTGCTTCTGTTCCATGTCCTGTAATATCTTTAATAAAAGAAGTTGGTAATTTGCCGTAAAAGTTTGTAGCAAATGAACGCCTTCCAACGTGTGAGGTAATAAGTTGCCATTTTGGATAAACACCCACTTCTTTACGTATACCTAAATCGGTAACGGTTGCAACTTTGCCCTCTATCTTTTCGTTTATTTGAGCCATACGACAAACATCTTTGATATAGTCGTTATATCTTTGGTCGCTTATTGTATGTGGAAAGTTGCCGTTTCTTTTCTTTAAAATGTCTTTTACAATAGGCACTAAAGGAATAGAAACGTTCTTATCGGTTTTAAGCTGTCTTATATCAATAAATGCTCTACCGCCTTGCTTCCGTATCATATCAGGTGTAAACCTCTTAAAGTCGCTTATTCGTTGCCCTGTGTAGCATGATATAATTAACCAATCTCTTACACTATCTAAATGTTTAGGTAGGTTTTGCAAATCACTTATTCGTTGCAACTCATCTACTGTTAGATATATTTTAAAAGCGGGTGTGTCTTTAATTCCTGTGGATAACAAATATAAATTCTTGTTTACCTCAATATCATATTGTTGTGCTTCTTTGCAAACACCTCTAATGATTTTAAAATTATCGTTGATAACTGAATTATCGTACTGCTTCTCTTTGCTCCAATTAATAAAGTCGGTCAAAAATGATTTGTCAACATCTTTTATTTTGTACTTACGGTTTTTATCATTCTCAAAGTTTTCTATCTTATTACGAACAACCTTCAATTTTCGCAATGTGCTTGCTTTTATGGTTTGTTTCTTGGTGGATAAATAAAAATCAAAGAATTGTAGTAAATTATCAGGTATTGAAGTCTCGTTTTTTGGTTTATAGAAATTACTTACAACATCTTTGAGCCAATCTTTTTGAATGGTGCTTGTTTCTTGCTGGTATTGTGCAATAATAAATTTCTCTATTTCTTGCAAATGCTTATCAATTTCGGTTTTTAGGTTTGCTTTTTCAACATCTCTAAATCGGGTGTTGCTTTTGTACTCATTCCAAAACTCTTTTGATACTTCAAAGTTAGTTCGGGTGTAGTAAGATTTAAATTTATCGTTGCTATCTTTGAAAGTAAATCTTATTTCTATGTTTGCAACATCTTTCTTGCTTCTGTATTGAAAATTTACGTTGCCCATTGTGATATTGTTTTTATGTTTATCTCTTTAGTCCAAAGATACGAAAAATGAACGAGAAATGAACAAAAAAAACGAACAAATAAGCATTTTAATGAACAAATAAAAACAACTGTAATACTACAAACGTTTGTTAGTGTGGGTTTAATGTGTATATTTGTATTTGTTCATTCGGTACTGTTTGGGTGGTTGTGATACCTCCGGGGTCACAAGGAAGCTTGCTTAATTAGCAGGTTTCCTTTTTTTAATTAGAAAAACACCTACTCTTCAGTACCAGTTTGCATGGGGACAAAAATAAAATCTCCATGTTCCGATATATTGAAATTATCTTCATTTATTCGCTTAATGACAGTCATTTTCTGCCCTTGCCTTCCTCCAAGGGGAACAACCATCCATCCTCCAACTCGCAATTGCCTTAACAATTTCTTCGGAATCTCTTCAGGTGCAGCTGTAACCAGAATCTTGTCGAAAGGTGCATGTTCCGGTAATCCTTCAAAACCATCTCCAAAAAACAGTTTTGGATAATACCCTAACTTGTTGAGTCTTTTTTTAGCTTTCAAATGAAGTTCATAATACCGCTCAATGCTGTAAACTTCTACATCCATTTCACAAAGGATTGCCGCTTGATAACCGCTTCCTGTACCAATCTCCAACACTTTTTCGCCAGGTTTCAATTTCAAAAGTTCGGTCTGATATGCCACAGTGTATGGCTGGGAGATGGTCTGCCCTTTTTCAATCTTTAACGGCTCATCAATATAGGCATATTCCCTTAAATTTGTATCAACGAATAAATGCCTTGGAACCTTGCCAATGGCGGTCAAAACCCGTTCATCACTAATCCTTTTTCTTCTCAGCTCTTTTGAGAGGTTTTCGGCTTCTTGTAGATTGTTTTGGAATGCACCAGACATAGTTGAATCAGATTTATCATTTTGTCTTTTTGTCGTATTCGATGTGCAGTTGAGAGTTACGGTGCAGAAAAAGATAAAAATGAATAGTGAAAAAAAATGTATTGTTCTTGTCTTCATATAAGTTAGACAATAATAAAGAAAATTCAAAGATAATGATTATCTCTTTCTTATATAAACACTTTAGAAAGAACTTTATTTGTGAAAATGTTGTATTTTTGCGCAATTTTTTGTGAATTTCTATGAATTATATACTTACTATAGGACTATTGGTGATCTCCAATATTTTTATGACGTTTGCATGGTATGGTCATCTGAAACTGGCTGAAAACAGCTGGTTCAACAAGTTGCCGATCTTTGGTGTCATCGTAATCAGCTGGCTTATTGCCTTTTTTGAATACTGTTTTCAGGTGCCCGCGAACCGTATTGGTTTCGAAGGTAACGGCGGTAATTTTTCCCTTTTGCAGTTAAAAGTCATGCAAGAAGTAATTACGCTTCTGATATTTGTAGTCTTTTCTTCTATCGCATTTCAAACGCAAATAAGGTTGAATCATCTGATCGGATTTGTTTTCCTTATTTTCGCTGTATATTTCATTTTTAAACAGTAGGATTAAATGAGATATACCGATTTAATTGTTGACAGGCAATAAATATTTGCGTTTCTTTGTATTAAATTATAAATCAAATTATATGTCCAAAATAAAACAATTGCTGGTATCAAGTGTACTACTTTGTAATGTATTTGCATCTTTTTCGATCGGAAATATGCCGGAAAAAGATACAAATCAAAAAGATACAGTCAAAGTTTATTATTTGAATGAAGTGGTGGTAACATCATCTGTAAAAGAAACTAATGAGCTGAATAATATGCCGACAGCTGTGACTGTTGTGTCACCCAAGCAGTTACAGGATAGCCAGATCGAGTCGCTACCAGATCTGAGTTCATATATTCCAAACTTTTTTATTCCTCAATATGGTTCCAAGGTATCCACGCCAATATATATTCGCGGTATTGGCGCTAGACTAGGTGCACAAACAGTTAGTTTGTACGTTGATAACGTGCCCAGTTTCAATCCTTCAGCGTTTGATTTTGAGTTTCAAGATATTCAACGAATAGAAGTTTTGCGAGGAGCTCAGGGTACTCTTTACGGAAGAAACGCTATTGGAGGAATAGTGAATCTGTATACACTCTCTCCATTCTCTTATCAAGGTACCCGTTTTACACTTAGTGGCGGTAATTACGGACAGTTATCAGCTATGGGATCTAATTATAGTAAGCTCTCTGATAATTTTGGACTCTCTGTCGCAGCATATTATAAACGCGATGATGGTTATTTCATGAACAGTTATACCAATAAAAAAGTAGATGATTCTGAAAATGCCGGTGGTAAAGTTAAGTTTGAATGGCAAACAACCCCCAATTTTAAAGCAATGCTTTTTGCCAATTACGATTATGTATCAGGAGGAGCGTTTCCATATATGCATATAGACTCCACTACTTCCAGATTCAATGAACCCTCTTCATACAATCGTCACTTATTTACAAACGGATTATCGCTTGATTGGACTAGAAACGATTATAGCATTCACTCTAACACTGGATTTCAGTATTTGAAAGATGACATGAAAATGGATCAAGATTATACTTCCAATTCAGTATTTTCGATATCTCAGATGCAGGAGCAACATTCGTTAAGTCAAGAGATTACGTTGAAGTCCAGTACCGACCGTAGATATCGTTGGGTGGTAGGTGCTTTTGGTTTTATCGACCGTCGTGTGATTGATACACCGGTATCACTAAAAGAAGATATGATAGCCTTTATGCAGAGTCATATGCCTGGCTTTATAACATATGATAATGATCAAATTGATTTACCGGGGATTTATACCAAACCATCCAATGGAGCTGCATTGTTTCATCAATCTACATTGACTGATTTCTTAGGTTTTGAAGGATTGTCAGCTACCGCAGGAGTTAGATTTGACTATGAACATACCGGCATCGATTTTTCAACTGAAAGTAACGGTGGAGACATTACTGTGAGAGTTCCAGGTAGAAATATCGTCATACCTTTGGATGGAGATACCCTGATTGAAGGATCTTACCGAAAGGATTTTTGGAAGATATTACCTAAGTTCGCATTGCAATATCAGTTTTCTCCTACTTCTCAAATCTATCTTTCAGCCTCAAAAGGATATAAAACAGGCGGTTACAACGAACAGGTCTTTTCAGAGGTATTGCAAACAGCACTATATGAGTCTATCATTGGTCAGATGCCTCCGGGAATGGGAGGACCACCATCAAACCCTGATGAAAATGCAGCGAAGCCTACTTTGGAGGAAAAACTTTCATACGATCCTGAAACAAGCTGGACCTATGAATTGGGTGGTCGTTATGAGATGTTAGACAAGAAACTTTCATTGACTTATGCATTTTTCTATTCTCGTGTTAATGATATACAAATCATTGAGTTAAGGAATATGGGCACATCTGGTCGCTCAATTAAAAATGCAGGGAAATCGACAAGCAAGGGTCTGGAATTAAGCTTAAAATATACCCCTGTAGACAATTTTTCATTATATGGTGATTATGGTTTTGCTGATGCACGATTCTACAGTTATAAATTTGAGGGAGAAGATGAGGAAGAAAATCCCATAACTATCGATTATTCAGGAAATTATATCCCGTTTGCTCCTCAGCACACTTTGAGTTTGGGAGCCAGCTACATATATAATTTCAATAATGATTTTTTTATCGATCGACTTATTACAAACATTCAATATTCAGGTGTAGGGAAAATCTACTGGACAGAATCGAATAAAACAACACCTGCTGATGGTAATGATGGGGTAGAGCTTTATCAACCTTTTTATGGATTGGTCAATGGCAGTTTTTCAGCTGTAAAAGGTCCTTTCTCACTTGAGTTTTGGACAAAGAACTTATTCAATACTGAATACAATTCATTCCTTTTCGAAGCATCAGATATGACTACAGGCAAGACGAATCAACTTGTTCAGCGCGGATACCCAATACGATTTGGTGCGACTTTACGATATACTTTTAACAAGTGATTTATCAAATGTCATCTTTATTCCCTCTTTGAAATGTTGGGTATCTTTTGCTATGGAGGATTGTTAAGTGGTTTTTATGAAGCATAAAAAATATTTTATACATTTGCAGGTTATTGGATAACTCAACTTAAAAAGTATAATACATCTGTTGTAGATTCAAATTTATACGCACTAAACGAGAAAAGTCAGCAAATGATGTTGATTAAGTGAATACTTATAACGCACAATTATAGAACTTTAGCGAGCGAAATGGAAGAAAACGAAAATAGTACCAATAAATATAGGTTTACGATTATTGTACCTGTATACAACGAAGAAGACAACATATACACATTAGAAGCAAAATTAAAGCAGTATCTTCTCAATTCAATTTTCTCCACATGTGTTTTGTTTGTTAATGATAGTTCTAAAGACGATAGTCTAAAAAGACTTCGTGAAATATGTGTGCGAAACAGCCATTTCTTCTATCTCAATCTTGAAAGAAACGGAGGATTGAGTGCTGCTTTAAAAGCAGGTATTGATGCTTGTTTTTCCAATTTTGTGGGATATATGGATGCAGATCTGCAGACTGATCCGGAAGATTTTAATCTGTTGCTTCGGGATATAGGAGATTACGAAATGGTGACTGGAATAAGAGCAAACCGAAAGGACTCTTTTTTCAAAAACCTGCAATCTAAAATTGCAAACGGATATCGGCGAATGATGACGAACGATGGAATTTCTGATACCGGATGTCCACTAAAAGTGATGCATACCGATGTTGCAAAGCGGGTGCCTTTTTTTAATGGAATGCACCGGTTCTTGCCTGCATTAATCCTATTACAAAACGGAAAAATCAAACAGACACCCGTTCGACATTATCCTCGTATGGCTGGGACATCCAAATATAATTTATGGAATCGTTTATCCGGACCATTTATTGACTGCTTTGCCTATCGATGGATGAAGAAACGTTATATAAATTATCATGTTAATGAAAATAACTTGAATTAAAAATGCATGTTGATAACATCTGGATTTTTGCGATCGGATTCTTGGCGCAAATATTCTTCTCTACGCGTATCCTCTATCAATGGATTGTGTCTGAGAAAGCAGGGAAAGTACTATCTCCTCCTGCTTTTTGGATTCTGAGTGTTTTAGGTTCATATGTTCTTTTCATATACGGTGTGTTGCGTGACGATTTTTCCATCATACTCGGTCAGCTTATCTCTTATTATATCTATTTGTGGAACTTGAAAATGCAAGACCAATGGAAAAAAATAGCTGCTATCTTCAAAGTAGTTCTGGTCCTTACGCCGATAGCTGCAATAGGAATTTTGCTTCGAGATCTCACAGGATTTATCGAAACCTTTTTCAATAATAAAGACGTACCGATGTGGCTGTTGATTTTTGGATCGGCAGGACAGACAATATTTTCTTTGCGATTTATTTATCAGTTTTTGTTTTCTGTCAAACATCACGAGTCAACCCTTCCTATTGGTTTTTGGATTATCAGTTTGTTGGGTTCTTCTATCATAATCAGCTATGCTATTTTTCGACAAGATCCGGTGCTGCTCCTGGGACAGTTATTTGGATTTATCGCATATATCCGGAATATAATGATTGCATTAAAAACCAAGAAAATCAGCGCTTATGAAGAGTAAATATATCTACTTAATTTGGTTTATTGCACTGTTGCCTGCAATGATTTTACGCGACTTCACCCCTAACAACGAATTGCGTTATTTGGATATTGTAGATGAGGCACTTAGAAACGGAGACATTTTTACCTTTTCCAATCAAGGAGAAATCTACGCGGATAAACCTCCTTTTTATTTCTGGTTGATGATGCTTGGTAAATTGATACTGGGAGAACACAGAATGTGGTATTATTCATTATTATCTTTTATCCCGGCACTTGTAATACTCTTTACAATGACAAAATGGATTCGTCGGGAACGCGGAGTAGAGGAAACAACGGCCCCACTGATGCTGATGACTGCCGGATTATTTATTGGTTCAACTTTGGTAGTGCGTATGGATATGCTGATGATTATGTTCATTGTTTTATCTCTCTACTCATTTTATCAAATGTATAACGGAGAAAATCTGAAGCGCAACAGCTACCTGTTTCCCATATATGTTTTTCTGGCTCTTTTCTCAAAAGGACCGTTGGGCCTTTTAATCCCGTTTGTTTCAACAATAGTGTTTTTGTTATATAAGAAAAAACTGCGTGATTATAAATACTACTGGGGTTGGCAGAGTTTGCTGATTATTCTGATTGGCTGTGCTGTCTGGTTCACCGGTGTTTATGTTGAAGGCGGGAATGAATACTTGAACAATTTGCTTGTACATCAGACTGTGGGACGCGGAATAGACTCGTTTCACCACAAGGAACCATTTTATTATTATGCTATTTCAATCTGGTATTCTTTGGCACCCTGGTCGCTTTTGTTTGTACCAATATTTGTTGTAGCATTGATCAAAAAAAAGATCAATAGTGAGCTGGAACAATATTTTACTGTCGTTATTCTTTCAACTTTTGTTTTACTCTCGTTAATTAGTTCAAAGATAGCAATATACTCTCTTCCACTTATACCGTTTTCTATATACATGACTGTTTTGCTGTTCAATAAATTTGATATGCAAAACAGATGGATAAAGTTAGCAATAGCTTTTCCGGCATTTATTTTTATACTTGCCCTTCCTTCGATTATTTATCTAAGTAAAACAGACGAGATGTTGTTTCTACAGTATTGGCTGATTTATGCAGGTGCCGGAGTGTTTTCAGTAACTGGAATCATCATAATCTTTTTACTGTATGGAAAAAAAGACACAGTCAGATCAATTAACACCCTGGCAATGGGCTTTTTAATTGCAGTTTTTATCATTGGCTGGTCGATGCCGCAGTTGAACAGTCAACTTGGATGGGGTAATTTATGCAAGAAAGCCATTGAATTGTCGGACAAACATCAAATTGCCGACTATCGCGTTTATAATATTAAACGATCTGAAAATATGGATGTTTACCTTGGAAAAGATATTATAAAAGTGGACAAGGAAGAAATATTGAGGGAGTCGCACGAGAACAGATTGGTCATCTTGCAGAATAAAGATATAAGTAACGATGCTGATATTCGTTCCGCCATAGAAAACAAAGAACAGTATCAGATTGGTAAACATACGATTGTAATTTTTTAAAAAGAATCAAATGAAAATAGTTGTTACGGGTGCTGCGGGATTTATTGGGTCTCATATTGTACGTGCTTTACTGAATCAAAAACATTCTGTAATAGGCATTGATAATATTAATTCCTATTACGACGTACACTTAAAATATGCACGACTTAAAGCAGCTGGCATTGAAGAGGATGAAATCAAAATGGGTAAATATGTTCAAAGTAAACTTTTTGATTCGTATCAATTCATAAAAATGGATTTAAACGATAAAGATCGTCTATTCTCCCTTTTTGAAACAGAAAACTTTTCATATGTTGTGCATCTTGCAGCTCAGGCAGGTGTAAGATATTCGATTCAAAATCCATTTGCCTATATCGATTCAAATATTTCTGGTTTTATGAACTTATTGGAAGTATGTCGGCACAAACCTATAAAACATCTTGTTTATGCCAGTTCCAGCAGTGTTTACGGCAATAACAGCCACACTCCGTTCAAAGAATCGGATAACACAGATATGCCTGCTAGTCTTTATGCGGCTACAAAAAAAGCAAATGAACTGATGGCATATTCATATTCCAAATTATATGATATTCCGGCCACGGGGATTCGTTTTTTTACAGTATATGGACCTTGGGGAAGACCCGATATGGCGCCATCCCTTTTTCTTTCGGCCATACTAAAGCAAGAACCCATTCATCTCTTTAACCACGGAAAAATGGAGCGAGATTTCACATACATAGATGATATAGTGGAGGGAGTTCTGAGAATAATTCCTTCACCTCCCGCAGCAAATCCTCCTTATGCTGTTTACAATATGGGATGTTCTTCTCCTGTCAAATTACTTGATTTTATTGCTACAATAGAAAGAGTCACTGGGAAAAAGGCTGTACTAGAATTAAATGAGATGCAGCCGGGCGACGTAGTCTCCACTTATGCTGACACCTCACTTTTAAAAATGGTTTTCAATTATAAACCCTCAACGTCAATAGACACAGGAATCTCAAACTTCTATCAGTGGTTTACTGAATTCTATGAATATAAGTCGCAGAGTTCAAATACGAATAGGGTTCTTGTTTAATTTTAAAACTTAACCATGATTCCAATTGTAGGCAACACTGTGCCACTAAATGTCTCAATTTGTCTGAGTATGTATCTTTGCGAATCGGATGGGTCGTTTTGTACCACACCATTGGCATCTTTATTTGTGAAAATAGGTGGGTTTTCCGACTGGAAGTTGTAAACATTTTGAACATCTACATAGAAGTTAAGCATATATTTTTGGAAATAGAATTCTTTGTCGATGCGCAAATCGAGCTGATGAGAATTTTTCAATCGCAAAGTGTTGAAGTTCTTATAATCGATATATGCCTGATTTGTAACACTCCATGCTTCTTTGTTTGTTGACAGATCCATGTCGATTGGGGAATATGGAGCTCCGCCCACAAATCTCCATCGCATTGATGCAGTCCAATTTTTTGGCAGTACGTAGTTGCCTAACAAGTTGAGCATATGTTTTGTGTCCCAATTGGATGGACGATAAATTCCATCTTTGTCGGTGAATTCACTTCGAAAAAGTGTATATGTTAGCGTTGCATTGATTTTGTTTAGGTTGATAAGTTTGCCGGAAAACTCAATACCGTAGGCGCGACCTTTTCCTGTAGATACAATTTCCTCATCTCCAATTTGTCCATATTCAGTTCCTTTTCCCGCAATACTCATCCCATCGACCACAGAGAGCGGATAATTTTCATACAATTTGTAAAATCCTTCAAGATTAAATCTGGTTTGGTCTGTGGAATTGAATTCCATACCTGCAATCAGCTGATTAGAAATAATATGCTTTAACTTTTCATTTTTGTTTACAAAATTGCCTGTTTTATCTTCATATCCCATTGTCGTGTACGCAGGGCGCATCGAGTAACGACCCACATTCCCGTTAATATTCAACTTGTCTGTTAGTCGGTATGAAGCCGAAAACCTTGGCGATAGTTGATTGAACGGATTCCTCATGTTATTGTTGAAATTGTTCCCTATCGTGTTGATTCCCAGAGAAAGCGAGAGTTTATCGTTAAAGTAAGTGTCGGATGCCTGAACAAAGGCCTGATAAGACCACAAGTTCAGCTCTGTGTTATAAATGAGATCTTCAAGACTGCCATTTTGAAATATTTTACGGTTTGTTTCATTGATGTAATGGGAATAAGTGACGCCACCGCCTACTAATATTTTCACCGGCAAATCTGGGTATGAGCGTTCAAAACGTAGTTTGTTTTCTGCTTCATCTGATCGATAGTCTGATATTTTTGGCAGCGACTCATTGTTGTCTTGATATTTATAATTACTATTTCTAAGCATATTTCTACTCAGCACCCAAGTATCAAAAAAGTGGTTGCTAAAGTGTTTATATACTGCTCCTACAGTGTAATTCCACTGTTTGTAGATAGGCAAATAGCTCAACAGATATCGTTGAGCTTCGGTGCCGGTTTCTTGCAATCCGGTATTAAGTGTCATATTATCAATGGCGCCAAGACCAATAAAAGAAATCTCGTTTTTTTGATCAATCTGATGTTTGAATTTCACCTGAAAATCGTTGTAAGTAGGCAGAAACGGAAGACCGATTAATTTAAAAAGCGGTTGCAGATAAGATTGACGAGCAGAAACGATGAAAGTGGAATTTTCACCTGTGGGTCCTTCCATAGTGAATGCTGCGTCCGATGCACCCACAGCTAATTGAGTGTGGATGCGGTCGCGACTTCCATTCTTTTGTCTGATATCCATTACTGAGCTAAGCGCGTTTGGACGATTAGAAGGGAAAGCACCGGTATAGAAATTTACTTCTCTCACAAAATCGGGGTTTATTACACCCACAACACCACCTGATGATCCTTGCGTAGCAAAGTGGTTGATAATAGGAATTTCTATGCCATCAAGATAAAATACATTCTCGGAGGGGCCACCTCCACGAACTATCAGATCGTTACGGTTGGGATCAGTAGCCCCAACTCCCGGTAATGTTTGAACAGCTTTAGACACATCCCGATTTACACCGGCAGCTTTTTCTATGTCGCTCTCACTTATAGTCAGAAATGAAACCGGACTCTCAATCTTTTTCAGGTTTGTTGTTGGTCTGATAACCACCTCATTTATCAGTGTTGAAGATTCCGGCAAAGAAATATCGATAAAAGTAGTTTGATTACCTTGAACATGTATCTCTGGCGAGAGTGTAGTCTCAAAACCTACAAAGCTGACCATCAGTTTTATAAAGCCCGGATCGACATCAGTAATAACAAAGGTGCCGTCGATATCAGTTGATACACCGATTACAGTACCCTGAATCTGAACAGTGGCAAACTCCAGCGGTTCGTTGGTCTTTTGATTAAACACACGTCCCTCAATCCTTCCTTTCTGAGCAAAAGTGTAGAGACACGCCAAAAAGAGAAGCGTAGTAGTTAGAAATTTTTTCATTGAAGAGTTATGTTGTAATTTGTTGTTATTAATAATTTATTGTACCCTATAACAATAAACTTGTGCAACTGTTCTCTATAAGTTTAACTCATTTAAGTTTATTTAAGAATAAAATTCAACAAATTTAACAATATAACGCCAAGTATAATTTTTAAATATCTCACAACCGATTGTATTACAGACAACTCATCAATATTTCCCGGGCAACATTACCAGTGACATTTGCTTGTTCTCCGTAAGCAACGCCTCTTTCATTGAAACGACGGGTGATGGTTTCGATGGTTTCATTGCCGACTCCTTCTTCCTGAAGGCGAGTGGTTAAACCGAGTGAACGATAAAATGCTTCTGTCTTCTCGATAGCTAAATTTACACGTTCTTCTTCTGTTCCATTGGAGATGCCGAAAATGCGTTCACCATATTGCAGCAACTTTTCCTTTTTTTGTTTCTTCAACACCCTGAGTGTTCCGGGCATTATGATTGCTAGCGAATGTCCGTGGGTGATTCCGTGAAGTGCGGTAAGCTCATGACCGATCTGGTGAGTGGTCCAATCTTGCGTGATGCCCATGCGAATAAAATCGTTCAATGCCAGTGTAGCAGCTAGCATGTAATCGGCCATTAAATCATAATCTTTGGGATTGACTTTAATCTTTGGTGCAATTTCTATTACCGACAACAGAATTCCTTCGGCCCAGCGATCCATGATTCGCGACTGTCCCGGGGTTGTCAGATATTGTTCAAGAACATGTGTATAGGCGTCCGCAAGTCCGCAAGCAATCTGATGTTCAGAAAGTGAGTAGGTCACTTCTGGATCGAGGATTGAAAACTGTGGATAATTGCCCTGAAAAGAGAGTTTTTCGAGTGTCTCTCCTCTTGTAATTACTGCACCACCGTTCATCTCTGAACCGGTGGCTGGAACGGTCATTACAGAAGCAAAAAGAATCTGCTCGCCAGCTTCACCACTCAGCACAATATCCCATGCATCAACATCAGAAGCGATACCTGCAGCGATAAGTTTGGTGCCATCCAACACCGATCCGCCTCCAACGGCCAAAAGGTAATTTATATTATGCTCTTTTCCCGTTTTTATAGCTTTTCGGAGTGTTTCCACACGCGGGTTGGGCTCAATGCCCCAAAATTCAATGTACTTGCGCCCTTTGAGCGATTCCTTTACCTGGTTGTAAACGCCATTTTTAGTAACGCTGCCACCGCCAAAAGTGATCATCAAATTCACATTATCGGGTACCAATTCCGATAGTTCCGCTATTTGTCCTTTACCAAATAACAGTTTGGTTGGGTTCTGAAAAATAAAGTTATCCATATGCTTTTTTTGTGTTTATTTAAACAAATTGAGTGGGGTTGTTGTTCAATTAAAAAATCGAATTTGTTTGCTCCTCTTACCATGGTCACTCTGAACTCCGATTTTAATATCAGATAAAAATGTTTGAATATTTTTGATGATGCAATAGAATGCTTTCGATTTAATTAAGAAAATAAATGTGGAAAACTATGAAAAGAAAAAAAGACCACCTTTATTAAGATGGTCTTTTTCGTCTTCGGTTAATATAGATACTAGTATAAGGTAAAAAAGATTGTTTTAGGTTATCGATGCAAAGATATGCCTACTTTTGTTATCTCCAAAATAAAATGATATGTTATAAAACATAGTTGTAAAATATCTTTTTTGTGCGTATACTAGTCGTATAAGTCTGAATTTTAAAGTGTTCTGCTTGTTTTAATTGCAAAAATAGCTGAAAAAAAAGAGTAAATATTATTTAAATATTCACTCTTTTTAGTTTTTTTCATCCTTAAAAATTATTTTCTTATTCCTAATTCTTTGATGATAGAACGATATCTGTTGATATCTTTTTCAATCAAATAATCCAATAAGCGGCGGCGTTTACCAACCAAAATTCTTAAAGCGCGTTCCGTGTTATAATCTTTTTTGTTTGACTTTAAATGTCCAGTCAAATGCGAAATACGGTACGAAAACAATGCTATCTGTGCTTCAGGTGAGCCAGTATCAGTGTTAGACTTTCCGTGATTTGCAAAGATCTCTTTCTTTTTTGCAGAATCTAAATACATACTTTGTTTATAAAAAATTTATACTTTGGGTTGCAAAGGTAAGGTTATTTTTTTTAATCGCAAGTGTTTTTACTAATTTATTCTGAACGTTTTAGTAATTTACTACTTAATCTTTGAATTGCATTTGAAATCTCTTTATCAGGTTCTATGATTGTATAATCTCCCCAGAAATTTGGATCCTTAAAGTATTCAACTTTCTCGGCAATAACATCGGTAGAACTGATTCGTTCATCTCTTGGAAATTTCTTTATGTTTTCAGAATATTTATCGGTAACAGCAATTTCAGAAGTAACGGTGTAAGTGGATGCAAACAATCCAAACAAGCGGTTTGTCCATCTTACCTTAAATTCTACTTCTGTGGCAGTGTGATTGAGATACCATTTCCCATCTTGTTCCAGATAATCAACGTAATAGGCAGCATGATCAACATTCACTTTCATTTTCATAGGTTTCTTACGAATAAAAAGTGCAGGAGCATCTTTTCTACCTTCAACATTCATGTTGAATTCCATTCGGTTGAAAGCCAGAGATTCCTTGTCCAAATAAATTGTCCCTCTGAATAAAATGTCTTCAATTCCAGGTTTGGGCTCAAAATTAATGACATAATTTGGTTTGTCGTTGATTTGTACCATTCCCTCAATCGTGTAAAAATAATATTCGCCGGTCTTGCCAAAAACAATCTCAGGGTTTTTTGCAATATCTAGTAAAAGTGCATTACTGATTCCTCCCTGAAACCTCAACAAAATTGTGTCTTTCACAGAAATGTCGGTGGCCTTGCGACCAATATAAATTTTGGATTGGTCGTCACTAATAGATGAATAGGAGGTCTTGTAAATATCTAAAACAGCTTCAACCAGCGAAATATATTTAGAGCCTTTTTTAATTGCTTCGCGATAAAACGAAACCATCATTTCAGGATCATCTGAATAATTTACCATAATTCTACTAAGGGCCTCTTTGACCAGAGGGGTGCCGTCTCCACCAATCACTTCTATTTCCTTAAGTGTTGTCGAAACCGGGCTCATCAAAATCTGATTGGTAGGTTTTACAATTAATATGTTAATGGGAACAGTCTTGTTTTGAAAACCTAAATGTTTGAAAACTATATGACCATTTATTTCTGACTTGGGTACCCTGATGGTGAAAAAACCATCCCTGTTTGTAACGCTTGATAAGCGAGTTCCTTCCACTGAAATACTTGCGGTTATCAATGGATCTCTTGTATCCTCAGCTAATATTCGCCCCTGAATCAAATATAAATCCTGGGAATAAAGATTCACAAAGCTAAAGCACAAGAACAAAAACGATGTAAACAATAACTTTTTCATAGTGTTAAACATGCTTTTAAGTGAATACTAATGTAACTTACAAAGAAAGTGAATTAATACGCATTATGCAATAATAACCTGAACTTTAACAAATAAATTTAATTTTAATGTTTAATTTTGTAATCATGTATAAAGTGAGATATTGAAGAATATGATTAAAAGATATGATTTCCTTGTATTAGGATCAGGAATTGCCGGAATGAGTTTTGCACTTAAAGTTGCAAAATACGGGAAAGTGGCCATCGTAGCTAAAAACTCGTTGGAAGATGCAAATACTTATTATGCGCAAGGAGGAATTGCTTCGGTGACAAATCCTTGGGATAATTTTGAAAAGCATATTGCTGACACTTTAGATGCCGGAGCAGGTTTGTGTGATGTGGCTGTTGTTGAACAGGTTGTTAGAAGGGCACCAAAGCAGATTAAGGAATTAATTAGCTGGGGGGTAGATTTTGATATGGACGAGACAGGTAATTTTGATCTTCATAAAGAAGGTGGACATTCCGAATATCGAATTTTGCATCACAAAGATAATACGGGTGCTGAAATTCAGGTTAGTTTGATTGATACCGTCAGAAAACATCAGAATATTGATATATATGACAATCATTTTGCTATTGAAATCCTTACTCAACATCACTTGGGACAAATAGTTACGCATCATACTGATGATGTGGAATGTTATGGCGCTTACATTCTGGATCAGGAGACAAATGAGATAGATACTTTCTTGTCGAGGGTGACAATGATGGCTACAGGAGGCATAGGCTGTATTTATCAGACAACTACAAATCCACTGGTCGCCACCGGAGACGGAATAGCAATGGTAGCCCGTGCGCGAGGTTTAGTGAAAGGAATGGAGTTTGTGCAATTTCATCCAACGGCATTGTATCATCCCGGAGATCGTCCGTCATTTCTCATAACTGAGGCAATGCGCGGTTATGGGGGTATCTTGAAAACTCAAGACGGCAAGGAGTTTATGGATAATTATGATGAAAGAAAATCACTTGCTCCAAGAGATATTGTCGCAAGAGCAATAGATACAGAAATGAAAAATAGGGGAGATGATTTTGTTTATTTAGACGTAACGCATAAAAATGCTGAGGAAACAAAGAAACATTTCCCAAATATTTACAAAAAATGTCTTACCTTAGGGATCGATATTACAAAGGATATGATCCCGGTTGCTCCAGCAGCACATTATTTATGTGGTGGTATCAAAGTAAATCTTGATGGCGAAAGTAGTATCAACCGACTTTATGCAAACGGAGAATGTGCATGCACTGGTCTTCATGGATCAAATCGGTTGGCATCAAATTCATTGATTGAAGCAGTGGTGTTTGCAGACGCAGCTGCAAATCATGCAATTACAAGATTCAAAAATTATTCTTTTCAGGATTGTATACCTCAATGGAATGCAGAGGGAACAACCATGCCGGAAGAAATGGTCCTTATTACACAATCTTATAAAGAGGTCAATCAAATTATGTCTGCTTATGTTGGAATTGTTCGTTCGGATCTTCGACTAAATAGGGCAATGGATCGGTTGAATATTCTATATAAGGAAACAGAAGACTTCTTTCATAGATCAGTGGTTTCAAGAGAATTATGTGAGTTGCGTAATATTATAAAAGTGGGATATCTTGTTATTAAGCAGGCTAAGGCTAGAAAAGAAAGCAGGGGATTACATTATACAATTGATTACCCTGAAAAAGATCGCAACTCTAAATTATAGCGTATGAATAAAAGTCTAAACATAAATGGCTCATTGATAGATTTTTCGACCCCTGTAGTAATGGGGGTTATAAATATTACACCAGACTCATTTTATACGAATAGCCGTAAACAGACTGAAAAAGAGATCGTTCAACGTGTGCAACAAATCCTTCAGGAGGGAGCGCTAATTGTTGATATTGGCGGACAATCCTCAACTCCATCGTCTGTTTTAATGTCGTCTTCTGAAGAAATTGATAGATTAGACCATGCTTTAGCAATCATTAGGCGCGAATTCCCTGATGCTATTTTATCAATCGATACTTTCTATTCTGAGGTAGCAAGATGGTCGGTGGAAAAATATGGAGTAAATATTATCAACGATATTTCAGGGGGACAGATTGATGAGAATATGTTTCAGACAGTTGCAGAACTGAATGTTCCGTATATTTTGATGCATATGAGGGGAATGCCTCAAAATATGCAACAAATGACTGATTATAATGATTTTATTCAGGAAATCATCTTTTATTTTTCTGAGAAAGTGCAACAACTTAATCAATTAGGTGTGAATGATATAATTATCGACCCTGGTTTTGGATTTAGCAAAACGTTAGATCAAAACTATGAGTTAATGTCATATTTAAATGTATTTGAAATATTTGATTCTCCGTTATTGGTTGGAGTTTCCAGAAAGTCAATGATATATCGCTTAACTAAAACTAGTCCTGAGGAGAGTTTGAATGGAACATCAGTTTTGAATACGTTTGCATTGATCAATGGAGCAAATATATTACGAGTACATGATGTGAAAGAAGCAGTTGAATGCATGAAGATTGTTGCAAAATTAAAAGAATACAATAATATCGGATAATTATGTTTGAACACTTTGGGTTTAAAGATTTGATAGATATCCTACTTGTGGGATTAATGCTTTATTACCTGTATAAACTGGTAGACATCTCCGGTATGAAGCCCCTATTTCTGGGGATCATTATGTTCTTAATCATCTGGGTACTTGTATCTAAGATGTTTGACATGGTGCTGATTGGTTCAATAATGGATGAATTGGTAAGTATCGGACTATTCTTACTGATAATTCTTTTTCAGGATGAAATTCGTCGTTTTCTCATGTCAATGGGGTCAAAGAAGGGATGGAAATTTCTATCTAAGTTCTTCACTCCCAAAGATAAACATCAGAAAGATACTGCTCACCTTACTTCATTGGCAATTGCATGTATGAACATGTCGCGTTCCAATACTGGTGCACTTATTGTAATTCAGGGTGATATGCAATTGGGACTCTATGAACAAACAGGAGAGATTATTAATGCAGATATTTCTTCAAGATTGATCGAAAATGTGTTCTTTAAGAATAGTCCATTGCATGATGGTGCTATGATTATTGTGGGGAAAAAGATTAAAGCAGCTGGTTGCATTCTTCCAGTTTCACAGAACCCAAATATTCCCAAACATCTGGGTTTAAGACACAGAGCAGGTTTAGGAGTTACGCAAGAGACAGATGCAAAAGTAATTATCGTTTCGGAAGAACGTGGCAAGATAACCTTTGCTTCTCAGGGAAGATTAAAAATGAATGTGAATCCTGAAGACTTACAACAATTGTTGCTTGATGGCGACTAAAGACATGATTTTAAAACAATTATCGATAATTAATTACAAAAACATTACCCAAGCTGAATTGGATTTGTCTCCTAAAATTAACTGTTTCATAGGAAATAATGGTATGGGCAAAACAAATCTACTGGATGCTGTTTATTATCTTTCTTTTTGTAAAAGTTGTTACAATCCTATAGATTCACAAATTATCCGGCATGATACGGATGTTTGTGTAATTCAAGGTAAATATGATTTTGAGAGCGGAAGTACTGATGAAATATATTGTGGAATTCGAAGAGGCAGAAAAAAACAATTCAAAAGGAATAAAAAGGAATATGAACGACTTTCTGATCATATTGGATTAATTCCATTGATTATGATATCGCCATCTGATAATGAATTGATTACGGGTGGAAGTGAGGAACGGCGGCGTTTTATGGATATTGCGATTTCACAATCCGATAAGGAATATATGTATGCGCTGATGCGATATAGTAAAGCCTTACAACAGCGAAACTCTCTCCTGAAAAACGATGAACAGTTTATTGATGATACTTTGCTTGACCTTTGGGAAGAACAGATGGTTGAAAGTGGAAATGTTGTTTATCAAAAACGTAAGACTTTTATTCAGGAACTGACTCCCTTTTTCAATTATTTTTATTCGAAAATTAGTCATTCAAAAGAGGTGGTTTCTTTTGATTATAATTCTCAATTATCTGTAGTAGATTTTAATCAAAAACTACGTTCAATCAGAATGCGTGATATTACTATAGGGCACACAACAGCAGGTATTCACCGCGATGAATTGGTAATGCTACTTGATGGATATCCAATTAAAAAAGTCGGATCGCAGGGTCAGAACAAAACTTACTTTGTTTCTCTTAAATTGGCACAATATAAATATTCATTTGAAACAGGGAAACGAAAACCTATTTTATTACTGGATGATATTTTTGACAGACTCGATGCAGAAAGGGTTAGTGAAATTGTGAAACTTGTTTCGGGAGATGAATTTGGTCAGATTTTTATTTCCGACACAAATCGTGAATCATTAGATGATTTACTGAAGACAACTCAGAACCAGTATCATATTTATTCAGTTGTCAACGGTGATATTAACTTAATTCCATAATAAGTAGATTAATGATCGTTTTTTCTTATTTATTTGCTAGTGAATATAGTTTTTTAGTTAGTCTATGAATTAAAATCCAACTTTAATATAAACATCTTAATAGTCCATAAGAGGATATGAATGATTGAAATGATAAAGAAGTATGCAAAACCGATGAAAGACTTGCTTTCAGAGTTTTTTGATGAAAATAGTGCGTTAAAAATACGAATTGCTGAGCACAGAGTTACTCAAGCATGGTATAATCTTTTAGGTGAATCTATTGCTTTTTATACAAAAAGTGTATATTTTCATAAAAATACATTATATGTTCAACTTTCTTCATCAGTATTAAGAGCGGAATTACAGTTGAACAAAAAGAATTTGATAGCAAAATTGAACGAGATTGCTCAAATGCAAATTGTTCATGAAATAGTACTTCGTTAAAAGAATACCGAAACTCCTGTGAAAAAGCCCTTTGGATAAGGCGAATAATTGCTATGGATAATGTCGTAATTTAAAGTTAAATGAGATCTTCCGAATCTTAAACCTCCACCTACAATAATTGATGGTACAAGTACTTGATTTCTAGATGTAATACCTGAAGTGTTGTCACTATAATTAGACCACAAGTAATTGAGTTCGGCTTGAGTAAACAATGTAATGAATTTAACAGGATATGTATATCCAAATAGATTAAATCCTAGCTGATGATTTCTATTGATTCCCGATGTGTTCTTAATTTTAGTGTAGTAATATTTTATTCCTGTTCCACTCATAAAATATTCGTTGAATTGATATCCAACCTGAGGCCCAAGATTGAAGACGGAATAATTTCGACTAAAGGAGAGTCCTAAATTTGCACCATATCTGATTTTACTCTTTTCGAATACTCTTTTTTGATGAATTGGATTAAAATTCAAATCATTCTGATCTGAATATAATGTTTTTTCATTTTGTTGACTATTATAAAGAGTATGTGAATCATTGTTGTTCACAGATATTTTATTTTGTTCGTATTGCTGACCAAAAGCTAATAACGGTAAAAAAGCTAAGATGGAGATATGAATTATTTTCTGTATGTTCATTTTATCCAGTTTACTGTTGATCTTAAGATAATTTGTATATACAAACAAATAGAGCTAAGCATAGTAAGCTTAACTCTATGTTAAATTTTTCAGAATAAACTTTCCCTATTTTTAATTAGCTGGTTGTTGCTGAGCCGGTTCAGGTGTTTGACCAACTGGTCCAGAAACAGGAGCAGGAGCTACATCAGGTGCAGTAGTAGGGCTAAGCGGAGCCGGTTGAGTTACTTCAATCTGAGATTGTGGCTGATCTGAAACACCGGCTGTATATTTTGCAGTCAAAATGCTCAGTGCAATTACTATTCCTGCTAATATCCATGTTGCTTTTTCCAGAAAATCAGTTGTTTTGCGAACTCCCATTACTTGGTTAGTAGATGAAAAACCAGCAGCTAAACCACCACCTTTTGATTTTTGAACCAATACGATTAAAATCATTAGTAAAGCTGCAATTAAAATAGTAACTAAAATAGCGACGTACATATTATTGTTTTTTTTTATTCTTTTCGTTGATAATCAAATACTCCAAAAAACGAATTTGGTCGGCAAAGTAAACACTTTTTTCGGGAATATCCAAACTTAATCGCTTAATAATTGTTAGCGCTTGTTCGTATTTTTTTTGTTTGATATAAATTTGGGCCATTATTTCATTTAACTGACGACTTCTTCTTTCATCATCTTGATTGTTGTCATAGTCAATTGCGACATCGATGGTGGCATTATCGTTTTTTGGACGGAAAACTCCCGTAGTTTCAGCCTTTTCTAAAAAACTATCAATCAAGTTATGATGTTTCAACTGATGTTCATTACCATCAGATTCCTCTTGTTCTGTTGTTCTCAGGTAGTAAAGATAATCAGTCGAAATTAAATCATTTGTACCATTATTGATTTCTGTTTCATGGATCAAATCTTCATCTAAACTATTTAAGTAATTGCCCAACAACAAATTTGTAAGATTTTTTTTCTTATTATTTATAGTATATTCATTAATGAAATCAGAATAATCATCTTTGCTAAGAAAATAGAATAAACGTTTTCTGTCCGCTACTAGAGTTGCTGCCTTACCTAGCTCATTTTTGTATGATGAATGTTGAACTTGCTCTAAATTTTTCACATAGAGTAAAATAGCAGTTTGAAAATATGGATATTCAATTAATAATCTTTCCAATTCTGTAAGCGTTACTTTATTTAACAACTCCGAATTTTCCAATAGATTAAAGAAATTATCCTTTTTTGTACTCATATTACCAATCCGCCATTGTTGAATTAAAAATCTGATCTACCAACTCTTTAATAATTTCAGCTGTTAGTTGATCCTGAACTTGATCCAGCATTACATTACTTGAAAAAGTACGATTAGCAGAAAAAGTCTCCTCTTTATCTTTACCCTCTACTTTATTATTTGTAAAGCGAATTCTTACAGTAACTGTCAATTTAGTTTCAGAAGCATAAGCATCTTCCTGTACAGCCATTGGCGTTAGTTCATATCCAACAATTTCTCCCTCGATTTCCATATCGCCATTAACGTCAACCATACGTAATCTCGTATTGCGAGTAAAAATATCTTTCATTTCTTCATTGAATCGCTGTTCAAATGGAGGATAAACCAATGGAGCCTGATTGGGAAAATTAGCTATAAAGAGTGTTTTTGTAATATTATAATCAATGGAAGCATTTCTAAATTTATAAGAAACGGTGCAAGTTGCTAGTAAACAGCAAATTAAACATATAAAGACTACTTTTTTCATAGATCCTCTAGTTTATATTCCTTTATTTTACGGTAAAGTGTACGTTCCGATATTTTCAATTCTTTTGCTGCCAATTTTCTTTTTCCATTGTTGCGATCCAATGCTTTGATTATCATCTCTTTTTCAATATCGTAAAGGGAACGTGCTTCCTCAGAATATTCTGTTGCATCCTGGATGTCGTCATTTTTTATATTGGCATTTGGCTGTATAGTTTTGTTTAGATCTGGAATATTAAACTCTACAGGTAAAGTTACCGAAGTCTTGTCAGGTTTAATGACTGGTAATTGTGAATCGATATAATTTGATGATTCTGAAACATTTGAGGCGTTTTTAGGTTCAGAGAGAATATTGGCAACAACTTGTTTCAAATCACCAATATCTTTTTTCATATCAAAGAGAATCTGATAAAGAATTTCACGTTCATTTGAAAAAGTTCTCTGTTCTGTTTCTTTAATATGTGAAATAGGAACTGGGAGTAGGCTAGATTCATTTTCAGGCAGATACTTTTTGAGAATATCAGTAGTTATGATTCTTTCCTGTTCAATAACAGAGATCTGTTCGGTTATATTTTTTAATTGTCTGACATTACCAGGCCATCTAAAATTCATGAGAAGTTCCTTTGCACTTTCAGTCAAACTGATTGAAGGCATGGTATATTTTTCTGAGCAATCCATTGCAAATTTTTTGAAAAGTAATGGAATGTCATTTTTCCGGTCTCTTAATGGTGCTATCCTAATGGGGACAGAGTTAAGACGATAATAGAGATCTTCTCTAAATTTGCCTTTTTCAACCGCTTTTATCATATCCAAATTTGTAGCTGCAACAACGCGGACATCACTTTTTTCGACATTAGATGAACCTACTTTGATAAATTCTCCCGATTCCAATACACGTAATAATCGAGCTTGTGTTGACAACGGAAGTTCGCCAACTTCATCGAGGAACAAAGTTCCTTTGTCGGCAACTTCAAAATAACCTTTTCTTGTAGTCAGTGCGCCAGTAAAAGCACCTTTCTCATGACCAAATAACTCGGAATCAATTGTACCCTCTGGGATTGAGCCACAGTTAATTGCAAAATAAGGGCCATGCTTTCTTTTACTATACTGATGAATTATCTGAGGGAAATTCTCTTTTCCAACGCCACTTTCACCAGTAATCAAAACCGATAAATCTGTAGGAGCAACCTGCAGTGCAATATCAATTGAACGATCCAATTCATGAGAATGTCCAATGATGTTAAAACGTTGTTTTACTTGTAGAATACTTGGTTTTGTCATTTTAGAATCTCTATACTTCACGTCTATTATAAGTTCAAAGATACATTTTTATTTAGTATCTGCCAAAGCATAAGTTTTTGAACGTAAGAATACTTCCAAATCTTTTGTATCTTTATATAAATCGATTTCTGATGAAGGAATTGGATCACCAATAGTTATAATAATTTCATGATTCTTTTTATTTGCAAGTTCGTGACACAATTGCATTGTTTGTACCTTCCATCCACAAAAACGGCGTAACAAATAATAAAACACCGAGTTTCTACCTGAAAAATGTATTGGGATTACAGGAACATTTGCTTTTTGAATCAATTTAAGTATAGAAGTTTGCCATTCTCTATCAGTAAAAACCCAGCGACCTTTAATAAAATTTATTCGCGAAGTTGATCCAGCTGGGAAAAAACCAAGTGGATTACCATCTCGAATGTGAGCAATACATTCCTTTATTCCATTTATAGAAGTAGCGGTTGGTTTCACTGTTTTATAAGGGACTACAGTAACAAAGTTATCCTCCATTGTGTCGATTATCCCCAAGATGAAATTTACCATTACTTTAAAATTACTTACCCTTGAACCAACTGTTTCTATGAGTGAAATGCCATCAATATGACCATATGGGTGATTTGACACAGTGATAAACGGAGCATCTTTAAATTGTTCCAGAATATCTGCGTTTCTTATAGTTCTAGATATTTGCAATTTATCAAGTGCGTCTTTGCAAAATGCAGGGCCAGTCAGGTGTTTTGAATTGTCATAAATATCGTTTGCATATTCTAAACCTGCAAGTTTTATTCCCCACTTAATAAATTTATCACCATATTTACCACGAAATATTGGATGTATTTTTCTTATGTCATCATACGAAACCAGTTTATCTCTCATACAGTATAATTTAAAAACCGTAAACAGAGTAAAGAACTATTTACGGCAAAATATTCTGCTAAATTTAATATTATCAGATCATTGAATAGATTAAATCAATTACATTCTTGCCTATTTTTAGCGCTTCTTCCATTGTAGGTGCTTCGGAATAGATACGAATAATTGGCTCAGTATTAGATTTTCTCAAGTGGACCCACTTATTTAAGAAATCAATTTTAACGCCATCAATATCCGTAATTGTTTCGTCTTTATATTTATCTTTAATAGATTCTAATAATTTATCTATATTTATTTCAGGAGTCAGCTCTATTTTTTGTTTAGACATAAAATAGTTAGGGTAAGTAGCGCGAAGTTCGCTGACCTTTTTGCCTGTTTTTGCCAGATAAGTCAAAAATAAAGCAATACCAACTAAAGAATCGCGTCCATAGTGCAAAGCAGGATAAATAATTCCGCCATTGCCTTCGCCACCTATTACAGCTTTGTTTTCCTTCATTTTTGTAACTACATTGACTTCACCAACAGCCGAAGCTTCGTATGTGCCACCATTCTTTTCAGTAACATCTTTCAATGCTCTACTGGAACTTAAATTAGAAACAGTATTGCCCGGAGTATGTTGTAAAACATAATCAGAAATGGCAACTAACGTGTATTCTTCGCCAAAAGGTTCTCCATTTTCAGCGTAAATAACCAATCTGTCAACATCTGGATCTACTGCAAAACCAACATTAGCATTAGTGTTCTTCATTAACGAAGATAATTCTGTCAAATTTTGAGGCAGAGGCTCAGGATTATGAGCAAAGTTACCATGAGGTGCGCAATGTAATTTAAATATCTCTTTAATACCCAACGCATAAAGCAATTCAGGTATAGCAATTCCACCCACAGAATTAACGCAATCAATTGCAACTTTAAAGTTGGCGGCTTTAATTGCGTCAACATCAACTAAATCCAGTGCAAGGACATCATTAATATGATCTTGTAAATATTGTTTTTTAGTAATAGCTCCCAGATCATCAATCAAAGAAAAAGTAAAGTTGTCGGATTCTGCTAGTGTAATTATTTCATTACCTTCTTCAGCATTCAGAAATTCACCTTTACTGTTTAAAAGCTTCAGTGCATTCCATTGTTTTGGATTATGACTGGCAGTGATAATAATTCCTCCGTTAGCGGCTTCTTTTGTTACTGCTATTTCAGTAGTAGGTGTTGTTGCTAATCCAATATTAGTAACATTACATCCAGAACCAATTAAAGTTCCTATAACAATTTTAGAAACCATATTACCTGAAATACGAGCATCTCTACCTACAACAATCCTTGGTTTATCCACACCCGAAGATTTGCGGATAAATATAGCATAAGCTGCAGTGAATTTTACGATATCCGTTGGAGTGAGGTTTTCACCTACATTTCCTCCAATGGTTCCTCGTATTCCCGAAATTGATTTAATAAGTGTCATATTTCTATTTGATTATTAGTAATTTCTGTCGTTATGATGTTGAAAGCGGTATTCCAAATAATTATAATAAATTGGATTATAACCCGAGTTAACATCATAGGTGAAACCCTGTGTAAAAGGAACAATCATTTTTACTACACCCAAATGACCTACTACATCTAACGGCAATATCCAACCCGGACACATACTTTGATTTTGATAATACTGAGTAATGTCATTTGACACAGGTCTACCAAAGAATTGCATTTTTTCGGGATAAGGTGAATTCATATTATTTGAAGATGCTATACTCCTGTCTTTAATATATATTCTACCGCTGAATCTGATGTATATTTCTTCATACATTTCAGGTTTTCTATAATAGAGATTTCCGTTTTCAGCTTTTGTTTTTACACCTCTGCTAATAATATTATAATAAATCCCTGTTTGTGGATCTTTATAAAATTCTTTAGGCTTAAAAATTGTATCTGCCGGGAATTCATTCAATACAACTATTCCGCTGTCAGCAATAAATTTATCTATTGCATTTTGCTCCTGTTTTAGCCATTCCACATAAGTTGTTGTTTTATTACAAGAAGCGGCAGTAATAATAATTGCGATAAGTATAAATGGTATGATACCTCTTTTTCTCATTCTGTTAAATTGTTTGTATGAATAGTCAAAAAATACCTGCAAATGTAAGCAATGAACTTTAATTAAATGTTTTTTGAACTGAAATAATTATTAATTTAAGTTTGATACTATTCTCTTACATTCGATTTTAGCTTTTCAGCATAATCCTGAATACCTTTTTTAAATAATTCAATTGCTTCTTCTAATGATCCGTAATGTTCTCCACCCGAAGCATTCAAATGACCACCACCTTGGAAATAGTTTGATGCGAATTCGTTACACGGAAATTCCCCTTGGGATCTTAAAGATAATTTCACCAATTTTTCGTCTTCGCGAATGAAGGTTGAAAAAATTATTCCTTTAATGCTAAGTGGATAGTTTACAAAGCCTTCAGTATCTCCTTTATTGTAATTAAATCGTTCCTGATCTTCTTTTGTCAGCCAAAGCAAAGCAGTATGTAATTCAGGAAAAATCTTCATCCGATCAGACAAAGTGAATCCAAGCAATCGGAAGCGGTCTGCAGAAAAATTATTATAAACCTTTGAATATATCTGATCTTTATCGATACCTTTTCTTAGTAACAGACTGATAATATAATATATTTCAGGTGAACTTGAGCCATACGTGAAAGAGCCTGTGTCGGTCATCATCCCGCAATAAATACATTCAGCTTCCACTTTTGTTATGCCATCATATTCATCTGCCTGATATAATAATCTGAAAATTAATTCACTGGTCGAAGATATTTTGGGAATGGAAACAATTACATCACAACTATCAGTAGGATCGAGATGATGGTCTATCAATATTTTCTTAGCAGTTGATTGTTCAATAAAAGGTCCCATATCTCCAATCCTTTTTGGAGCATTGTAATCTAATATAAAAATCAAATCTGCACTTTTTATGATTTTTTGTCCTGCATGAGGATTATATTCATAAATGAGAATATCATTGCTTGCAGGCATCCATTTCAGGAAATAAGGAAAAGAGTTAGGGACCATCAGTTTTACTTCTTTCCCCATTCTTTTCAGAAAATGATACATTGATAAAGAAGATCCAAGTGCATCTCCATCGGGTGAAAGATGAGTTGTGATAAGGATTCTCTTGCTATTTTGCACATACTGCAAAATAGAATCGATATCTTTTGTGTCAATAATAGCTGTTAAAGCAGAGTTTTTTTCCATAAATAGATATTTGGACAGCAAATTTACTATAAATTTATTGAATAAGCACCCATTTGAGCCACGTTGTGCAGTTTTACACCCATTATAGCTGCCTCATCTGTAAGTCTTTTTGCAGTGTAGACAGGCAGTGAACTGTCAGCCACAATTTGATCAGCATGAATTAGTTGTGATAAATCCTTTAATGAAAACGATTCATCTTTAGAAAGAATTAGCACATCAACATTCATTGGAACATCAACCATAAAGTTATCTGATTTGTTTTCGGATAACCTTAGAATCTTTTTATAAGGATGAGGTACAAAGTTATTTCCCTCAACAAGCAATGGGGTATTTTTTCCATCTGAACTAATTTTTATTTCTGTACGATCAGGTCGATTGAAGACCACCAGACAATCCTGTGGTTTGTTCAGCAAATCATATGTATGTGTAACCAGTAAGATCAACACGACAACCAATGAGCCAACTAGATGTTTCTCCCTTCCTCTAATAAACCAAATACTTAACCCAATAATCAAGGCAAAAAGGAGTAATAACTGCAAAATATTTATATATGCATTTGACAGTTGTGAATTAGGAAGTGATTCAAAAAAGTAAACAGTATTAAGTGTGAAATCTGTTAAACCTTTCAATAATCCAATTATAATATCGTACAACCAATCAAAAACATTCCAAGGGATATGAGTCAAAAGTGCCACTATAGGAGTAGCTATGCAGAAGTAAGTTATAATGGTTGTTAATGGGACAATCAACAAATTCGTAAAAATGAAATAATTAGGAAAAGTACCAAAGTAATACAACACAATTGGGAAAACTCCAAGTTGAGCCGCAATAGAAATGATCAACATATCCCAACCAGATTTTACCCATCTGTTTACAGGATTAAAAATCTTGTAGAATTGCGGCATAAAGAACAAGATAGCAAATACTGAAGTATAACTCATTTGAAAACCAACATCAAAAAATGTGAGAGGGTTAACCAGTAAAATAGCAAAGGCAGACAAGGAAAGTGTGTTATATGAAAACCCCTTTCTGCCAATAGCTTTTCCAGCGCACACTAGCGATAAAATAATTGCTGCTCTTACAACTGCAGGCGACATTCCCGTTATAAAAGCATAAATCCACAACAATATTATTATAATAAATTGTTTGATCACATTCCTAGGACCAGTCTTACGAAGAAAAGAAAGTAAAAAAGAGAAGACCAAATAAACAATTCCTACATGCATTCCGCTGACAGCAAGTACATGTGCAGTCCCCGAAATTCTAAAAGCATTCTGCACTTTATCTGTTAAATCAGCTTTATAACCGATTGTCAGAGCCGAAATAAATGCAAATGCGTCTGGTGGAAGTTCAAATGAACTATAGAAATCTAGAATATTTACCCTAAGTCTTTGAGATAAAGTCCCAATTGTATTCACCGTTTTACCTGTGATCATCCATTTATTAGCAGAAACAAAAGCAGAAGCAGCAAAACCCTGATGTTTCATATATGATACATAATCAAAATCATCCGGGTTACCCATATTTTTGAAAGGCTGCATTTTTGTCTTAAATATAAATTCTACGCCGGGTGTCAATGAATAGGCAGTCGAGTCTTTTTGTAAATATACAACCACTTTTTTTTGTTCAGGATATGTTATTTTGATATTACATGCAATTGTTTTTGGCTTTTGTTCTGGTATATCCATCACATATCCAGTGTAAAATGTTTCATTGTTTGAGAAAGTAAAAGTTGAATTATTCTCTCTATTTTGAAAAGACAAACAAAACAGGAAAAAGATGAATAGAAAAGACCCCGCCCCAAACAACCATCTTAATTCATATTCAGATTGGCGACTTATAAAAAAAGAAACCCCAATCAATGCAATCCCAATCAATCCAATTATCCAGGAATATGCAATAGTTTTAAAAAGGGTACAGAAAATTATTGCTGCCAAAGCAGGCAGTAATATCCAAATGAACGGTAATTTGTCTTTATTTAAAACGCTCATTGGTTATCAAATGTAGTATAAGGATAAAATGACTTATAGATTTTTTAGAAGATGAATAGTTTCAATAGGATTATCAGCTGAAAAAACAAAGCTTCCCGCAACCAAAACATCCGCTCCAGCTTCAAGTAATTGTTTTCCGGTTAACAAATTTATTCCGCCATCAACTTCGATTAACGTTTTTAGCTGCTTTTTTTCTATAAGATTTTTAAGATCAACTACTTTTTGGATAGTATGTTCAATGAAATTCTGTCCTCCAAAACCTGGGTTAACAGACATCAGAAGTACCATATCCAACTCGTCAATTATATCTTCCAACAACATAACAGGAGTATGCGGGTTTAATGTAACTGCAGCTTTCATTCCGGCCCTCTTTATTCCCTGAACAACTCTGTGAAGATGAGTACAAGCCTCATAATGAACATTCATTATAGAGACGCCGGCCTCTGCTGTCTGCTCAATAAATTTGTCGGGTTCAACAATCATAAAATGCGCATCGAGTGGTTTGTTTGTGACTTTATTCAAAAGTTCAATCACCGGGAATCCGAATGAAATGTTAGGTACAAACACTCCATCCATAATATCCAGATGAATCCAGTCAGCTTCGCTGTTGTTCAGCATTTCCAACTCTAATTCCAGATTTAGAAAATTAGCGGATAAGAGTGAGGGCGCAATAAGGTGATTCATATTGGTAATTAATTATTTAATCAAAGATAGTCGTTTTTTTCTTAAAAACCAAGCTAAAACCCTCTCAAATTAAGGATATCCTCGTTTAATTATCAAACGAATAGACTTATTTCGCAAAGATTCATTCAAAAATATATAGTTTGGATTTTGATGTAATTATTTTTACATATCTTTGTTTCAAATATATAATAAACAAAATATGAATAAATTAATTTATTTAATCACCGCAATGACAATTGTTTTTGCGAGTTGTAAACCAACTACAGGATATAATTTAAAGGGAACAATAACAGACACTGTATATGAAGGGACTATGGTTTATCTTCAAGAATTAACCGATAGTGCAATTGTGAATGTTGATTCTGCTAAAGTTATTGATGGTGCATTTACTTTTAAAGGAAATACAGATTCAACAGTAGTCAGGATAGTTTCACTTGATCAGCAAGTTAATCCTCAAAATAGATATATTGTACCTGTTGTACTTGAATCCGGCAAAATCTCATTGGCTTTTGATTCTCTAATAACGGTTAAAGGAACTCCTTTAAACGATAAATACAATTCTTTCAGAGAAGGAGATCAAAGAAAAATAACAACCAAGTTAGATAAGTTCATGAATGAGTTCAGCACTCTTCGTGCAAATGGAGAATTAACTGAAGAAAAGAATCAAGAACTTATGATTCAGTATGATCTTCTTATTAATCAATATGATAGCGTAAACTATATTTTCACAAAGGAGAATATTCAAAACCCATTAGGTGAATTTCTATTTGTATCTAACGGACCATCATTTTCTCCAGAGAAACAACGAGAGTTGATAAATCTTTCCAGTGAGAGCCTGAAAGCAAAACCTTTTGTAAAAGATATGATAGCTTATCTTGATAATTATGAGAAAGTAGCAATTGGTAAGACATTTGCTGATTTTTCATCTAAGGATGTTGCAGGTAATGATGTTTCTTTGTCTGATTACGCCGGAAAAGGTAAATATGTATTAGTTGATTTTTGGGCAGCATGGTGCGGACCTTGTCGTAGAGAAATGCCTAATGTAGTAAATGCATACAAAAAATACAAAAACAAAGGTTTTGAGGTTGTTGGCGTTTCATTAGACCAATCAAAAGAAGATTGGGTTAAAGGACTAAAAGAATTGAATATGACCTGGCCACAGATGTCCGATCTGAAATATTGGGACAGTGAAGTGGTTAATCTTTATGCAATTAAAGGAATTCCACATACAATTCTTTTAGATAAAGATGGAACAATTATTGCAAAAGATTTGAGTGGGGCAGCTCTTGACAGCAAATTAGCAGAGCTGATGCCTTAATAAATCGCAACTGAATATAAATGTATAAAGGCTGCAATTTAAGTGCAGCCTTTATACATTCTTAAGATATTTATATTTGAAAATCTTTTTAAACCTTAAAATATAGTTTTTTTGATAGAGTAGAATAGCAAATAATGTGTGTTGATACAAAATTTATATTTAATTTTGTACAAAACAAGTTAGTGATGGAGTCGGCAAGAATAACCATATATTTATTATTATCATTCTTAATTTTTTCTTTTATACTTTTACCCGTTCAGGCACAAGAACGAACTTTTAAAGTAGTGATAGATCCGGGGCATGGAGGGAAAGACCCAGGTGCATTAGGTGCATCATCAAAAGAAAAAGATATTGTGTTGTCGGTTGCAAAAAAAATTGGGAATATGATTCAAGATCATCACAATGATGTTGAGATAATCTATACGCGCGATCGGGATAATTTTATTGAATTGAATAAAAGAGCCGAAATTGCCAACAAAAAGCATGCAGACTTGTTTATATCATTACATTGCAATGCTTTATCAAAGAAACAAAAATCACCTCAGGGTGTAGAAACTTATGTTTTAGGTTTGCACAGAAGCAATGATAATCTGGATGTTGCGAAAGCAGAAAATGCTGTTATTTTATACGAAGAAGATTATTCAATAACCTATCAAGGATTCAACCCCTCTGAACCAGAATCGTACATAATATTCGAGTTCATGGCAAATCGATTTCTCCAACAAAGCGTTGATTTAGCAACATTAATTCAACATCAATTGGTTAATAGTTCAAAACGTATAAATCGTGATGTTCGTCAGGCAGGTTTTTTGGTGTTAAGAGAAGTAGCGATGCCAAGTGTACTGATAGAACTGGGATATATTAGTAATCCTACAGATGAAAATTATTTGAAAAGTGCATCAGGACAAGAATCAATTGCAAAATCTATATTCAATGCTTTCAGAAATTATAAACGGGAGTATGATAAGAAAAGCTATGTGTTCAATACTGATAAAAGTTCCCAACAGAGAACTTTATCAACAAATGTTGAAGAGACCCAAGTTGCTGCAAACGATATCGAATATCGGATTCAGTTGTTTGTTTCTTCAAATAAGTATAAAGAAAATGCATCTATATTTAAAGGATTGAAACCAATCACTTATTATCAAGAAGGTGCAATTTACAAGTACACCTATGGAAGCAGTACGAACAAGAATGATATAGAAAACGAGCTCAGGGGAGTGAGGAAATCATTCAAAGACGCTTTTATAGTAGATTTTAAAGACGGAAAACGTATTAAATAAATTAATGAAACAAAAGACAAATAGAAACTTACTTATAGGAATTGCTTTTATAGCAAGTCTTGTATTATTGTATTTTGGATTGAACTACCTTAAAGGTCAGAATATATTCAAAAAAAGTAACTTGTATGTAGCCTTATTTGGTGATGTTACCGGATTGGCCCCTTCTACTCCCGTTTATGTGAATGGATTTCAGATTGGGTTGGTAGATAATATCGAAATGGCCGGTCAGGAACCACTACAGTTTGCTGTAAGAATTAGGCTTAATGATGGATTCAAGTTGCCAAAAGGCAGTTGGATGGAGTTTAATGTTGACTTTCTTGGAGCAGCCACTGCAAGTTTGGAGCTCAATCCAGACAGATCAACTTATTATGAACCCGGTGATACAATATTTGGAAAAAAGGAAGTAGGGCTAATGGATGGAGTCACCCAAATGGCACCAAAATTAGATTCACTGATGATAGTTGTCGATTCTGTTTTTACGGGTATTAACAAGTTGGTTTCAAATCCTGTATTAGAAACAGCAATTCAGGATGCCGGTTACAGTATTCAACAGTTGCGAGCCACAACTTTAAGTTTGAATAGACTCATGGGAACAATGGAATCTGATATTCCGGTGATGACAAATAACCTGAATGTTGTAACAAACGACCTGAAAGAGATTTCGAACGATATAAATCAGATGGACTTGAAAAAAACATATGCTTCAATTGATGAAACGTTGGCTAATCTGAAAGATATTTCAGAAAAGGTTAACAGTTCTGAAACATCTGTTGGTAAATTGATTAATGACACCCAACTTCACGACAGTTTGACCAGCACACTTAATATGGCAACCCAGTTATTAGAGGATATTCGTACGAATCCAGATAAATATTTAAGTGTTAGAGTAAGGCTATTTAAATAAATTAAAAATAGTAATATTTAATACTTAATTAGAATTATTCTAAATAAATATTATTTTCGAAATTGCTTTAACATACAGTAACTGAGTGTATTTAGACAGGTTCTGAGCACCTTTTCTTTATAAAGGTTGTCAGCTAAACACTTTTCTTATTTGATTGATATACAAAGTCGTTAAGTAAAAAGCGTTTTTTTAAAATGCTGATAATGAGTTAGATAATTGTACTAGACTGATTTTTAAGACCGTGTTTTTTTTATCAAAAAAGCAAAGGAAAATGGATTTTTTTATCTCGAAAATTATTCCAAAATTTGCATTCCACAAAGAAGAGAACAATAAGATTTTCTTCCGTAGAAGAGAAATATGAGAACTGAATATACAACAATATGGAATAACTGTTTAGATGTGATTAGGGATAACATTCCTGAAATGGCATTTAATACTTGGTTTGCTCCAATCATCCCTTTAAAGTTTGAAGAGAATGTACTGACAATTCAAGTACCTAGCCAGTTCTTTTATGAATATTTAGAAGAAAAATATATTGATCTTATTCAAAAATCCCTTTATAGGGTAGTAGGATCAGGTGCGGTGCTGAATTATCGAATATTGGTTGAGACCGAAAACAATACAGCTATTGAAATGCGAGGTGAGTCCAAGACAATAGTCGAGAACAAAACTCAATCCAAGAATAATCTTGCAAAAACCCCCAGTCCTTTCGACAGGGTGTCAGTGCCTGATTTTGATTCACAGATAAATTCAAAATATACTTTTGATAATTTCTTTGAAGGAAACAGCAACCGACTTTCACGTACCGCAGCCGAAGCTGTGTCAGAGAATCCGGCTAAGACCGCTTTTAACCCCTTATTTATTTACGGTAATTCAGGAGTAGGAAAAACCCATCTTTGTCATGCTATCGGAACCAGAATTCTTGATTTATATCCCGATAAGAAAGTATTATATTTATCGGCCCATCTGTTCAAAATCCAATATACAGATGCCTGTCGTTTTAATACTTTAAATGATTTCATCAATTTCTATCAAGGAATAGATGTTTTAATCATGGATGATATACAAGAACTTTCGGGAATAGAAAAGACACAGAACACTTTCTTCCATATATTCAATCATCTTCATCAGACAAACAAACAGTTGATTATGACATCCGATTGTGCGCCCACCGATATGCAGGGTGTCAATGAACGATTGCTTACACGATTCCGTTGGGGATTGACAACACGTTTGGACCGTCCTGATAAAGAGTTGAGAAAAAAGATCTTGAATCACAAGGTTTTGACCGACGGATTATCCATTTCGGAAGATGTTATTGAGTTTATTGCAGAAAATGTAACTGAAAATATTCGCGATCTGGAAGGCATCATAGTATCTTTGATGGCGCACTCCATTATCAACAATCGTGAGATAGACATAGACCTGGCCCGTAGGGTAATGGAGCAGAACATCAAGTTTGAGAAAAAACGCATTACACCTCAACATATTCAGGAGGTTGTTAGTGAGTTCTATCATATTGATAAAAGTCTTATCCAATCATCATCAAGGAAAAGAGAGATTGTGCAAGCACGTCAGGTAACCATGTATTTTGTGAAAAAACATACTGAATTATCGCTTGCTCAAATAGGTATACAGATTGGAAATAGGAATCATGCTACAGTGCTTCACTCATGCAATACCGTAAACGATATGGCAGAAGTTGACAGGGGATTCCGGACTGATCTTGACGAGATGGAACGTCTTATCAATTCCTAAACAATTCGATTATTTATTTTTATCTAATTTCGAGTCATTAACTGATTCGAAATTATTATATTTCTTCTATAAATTCCACCTCAATCCAAGTAAAACATTCAAAAAACCGCATCAACGTTTAAATAGGGTAATAGTGAATACAACCCACTATTCGTAGGGAGGGCGCAATTACACCTTTAAATATGCGATTTTCTTCTTCGAGCTTGGTCTTTCGTCAGACGAAAAACATTAACCCAGGTCTGTGTTCTTAACGTCGCATTAATTACGACTATTGCATTGGCCTATTTGTCAACGGGGTCTTTAGCCACCACAAATATAACCGGCCTTTACGCTTGTTTTATATTGTAATATTTAACAGCTTAGCTGTTTTTTCATATTCTTTCATGTGGTATGCCAACCTCGCTTTCATTTTCACCGGGTCTTGCACAGGAACTAATCTCGGATTGTATTCTTCAGCTTTCTTCAGGATATTCCATATGACAACGAGCATTTTTCTGGCTATTGCTATCAATGCCTTTTTTCTTGGTTTTCGCATAGATAACCGTTGGAACTTTTCCTTGAAAAACGAATTTTTTGTCCTGGAAGCAGCCCATGCTACTTGTACCAAAATTGTACGAAGATACTTGTTGCCTTTGGTAATAGCAGTACTCTTGTATTTGCCGGCACTTTCATCATTTCTTGGACGTAATCCTGCCCAACCGACAATCTTATCACTGCTTTCAAAGACACTCATATCACCACCCGTTTCTGCTATTATAGTCATAGCAGAGATTTGACTAACTCCGGGAATGGTTTTCAAAAGCTTTATCATTAAAGAAAAATGTTCATCACATATACGGGTCATTTCAAACAGACATTCCGATATCTGCACCTGATACATGTCATATTCCTGTTTTGCCCACGACAACTCTTGAAGGTGGTGCTTCTTAACATTGCCTGTGAGCGCCTCTTTCAGTTTTCCACTCTGCTTGTTCTTCCTGTTCCCGTAAACCAGGCTTACAAGGTAACAGGGGTCAGTCCAACCCGCTATTAGTGCGTCGACGATACACATGAAACTTTTAGTGTTGATAGTGCTCAGACAACTGCTCGCATGGATGGCGCATTTAACCAGAACACTGTCCATAACCGTTAAAATCCGGGTGACTTGTTGTTTTAGTTTACCATGTTTACGGGAGTAAACCCGCAACTCCTGAATCACAGGGGGAGGGACAAAGCTTCCGCGTATTAAGCCTTTGTGCAACAATGTTGCTATCCATTGAGCATCTTTAATATCGCTTTTACGACCAGGCATCTGTTTAATTAAATACGGATTGACAAGTGTCAGCTTAAAACCCATCTCGTATAATAGATCCCACACAGGAATCCAGTAAATCCCGGTGCTTTCTAAAGCGATCTCTTCCACCTCTTCAGATTGCAAATACTCACCCATAGAATAAATCTCAGGCGTCATTGTAGTAAATTCTTTTACCATGGAACAAATGTCTCCGTTGTAAATAGCACAAAAAATACTATCTTTGTGCACATCTAAGCCACATACTTTCTTCATATCGAGTGTTTTAGTGGTTTAAAAAATTCAAATATAAAGAAAGTTGTGGCTTAGTACTTATAAACACTCAATTTTTATGGGTCTGTGTATAAGTAAGGACTTTTATGTATATTTGTGTTTATCTTTATGATTAACATTCATTGAATATGATAAAACAGTACATAAAAATAATTCTTTTCATTTCAATTGCCCTTATTTCGTTTAACCCACTTTTTGGGCAGATACCAGAAAATTACTACGCTTCAATCAGAGGGAAGAGAGGTGCAGAATTGAAGACAGCACTCTTTGAGATAATAAAAAAACCAAAGGTGATTTCCTATTCAAAAATTTGGACTGCTTTTGAGAGTACCGATGCACAAAGACGAGACAGAGTTTGGGATATGTATTCAATGAATGAAGCAGGAAAAGCAGATTATTATTTCAATTTCACATCAAACCGATGTGGCAGATACAAAAAAGAAGGAGACTGTTATAACCGCGAACATTCTGTTCCTCGCAGCTGGTTTTATGATAAATATCCAATGAACTGTGATCTTTTCCATATATACCCAACCGATGGATATGTGAACAACAGAAGAGGAAATCTTCCATTAGGTGAAGTGGGTATAATTTACTGGAAATCAACTAATGGCTCAAAAGTAGGACAGAACACAACAGGCGAATTTACCTCAACAGTTTTTGAACCGATAGATGATTTCAAAGGAGATTTTGCACGCACATATTTTTATATGGCCACTGCCTATGAAGATAAAATTCCATCATGGCAGTCAGATCAGATTGGCGGAGACACATATCCTGGTTTCACTAAATGGTCGTTGGATATGTTGTTGAGATGGCACAAAGAAGATCCGGTCAGTCTGAAAGAAGTACGACGAAACGAAGCTATTTACAAGATTCAAAAAAACAGAAATCCATATATTGATTACCCTCAGTTAGTAGAGTATGTTTGGGATGAGAATTCTCATAAAGTGTTTATCAACAGTAAAATAATGGACAGTTATTTAAAAGTTGAATACAGTCCCTTCGAACGTTTCTTGAATAAAGTATTTGGATATATGAGATGATAAACATGAAACAAATTCCACTACTTTTATTCCTTTGCTTTGTCTTTACTGTTACTGCTGCAGAACCACTTAAAATAGCAGTGTTGTCAGATCCTCATTTTTTAGCAGAAGATATAGCCGAACCAGGCGCTGCACTCGATGCTTTTGAAAAAAGTACCGGAAGGGACGTGGCAGATTTGCATGCAGTATTAGATTATGTGTTTGATCAACTTATTGCAGAAGGAGTTGACGTTTTACTTGTTCCCGGAGATATAACTAATCATGGTTCCATACAAAGTCACACTGCATTTGCTAAGAAATTGCAAACATTGAAGGACAAAGGAATTCAAACATTCGTAATTCCAGGGAATCACGATGTAAATGTTCCCAATTCGAAATCATATATTGGCGATAAGGCAAACATCGTTGCGTCAGTGTCAGCAGAAGAATTCGCATCAATCTATGCCGATTTCGGATACGGAAACGCTACTTCGCGAGATGCTCATTCACTCAGCTATTTGGCGGTGCTCAACGACAGCACTTGGTTATTAAATTTCGACACCAACAAATACGCAGAAAATACCAACAATACAATCTCTTCTGGTAGGATTTTACCTCAAACAATGTCGTGGGCAATTGATATTCTCCAACAAGCAAAGAAAAGGAATATCAATATGTTAGGGATGGTGCATCATGGACTTGTTGAACATATATTTTATCAATCTGATTTCTTTCCCAATTATCTTCTTGACGACTGGCAACAAAATGCTGAAC
>Ga0265294_10000114_pt1 | contig 89475 bp, 104 predicted proteins | sample MunlanPumphouse3_FD_192504 | JGI IMG/M metagenome (GOLD analysis project Ga0265294, IMG submission 192504) | Groundwater microbial communities from a municipal landfill in Southern Ontario, Canada - Pumphouse #3 | ecosystem: Environmental > Aquatic > Deep subsurface > Groundwater | place...
AATCTCTCCTTCTCCGCCATAAAGTATGGTCACTATAGATGCCATGCGGTGAAAGCCGCATGGCATCGACCATTTGAGGGGTTTTTGACGCCCAAATTTGACGATAACAAAAAATACTGCTTTTGCTCTTTCAGGAGCAACTGGCGGGATTCGAACTCCCGCATTTCACAAGATAAGTAATGCAAACTCAGCGCCCTTTTTGAAATCAAAAAAGGGCGCTATTTTTTACCCTCTCGCCCACACCAAAAACAATATTTTTCAAGAAATAAGGACGCCGTCTTTCCGCTCATGATTTGAGTTGAAGTCGGCACCCTTTTTCATTTTGCAAATGATGAAGGAGAGAACGATATGAGCCAAGACAATTTCAAAAAGGGCGCCAGCTTTTTTTCGGAGATGCGCCTTGCCCTTGGACGCAGCGGTTTTGAAACCGCACCGGCTGAGAACGGTCTGATGGCTGTCCTTTTGGATGACCGTCCCCTCTGCCAAATTGCCGACACCGGAGGTGTTCGCTATCGTGACTTGGATATTGGTGATACGGCACGAAACGAAGCGCTCGACCGGGTTATCACCAGTGCAAAAACCGTATCGGAATACATGGGTCTGATGGAGTCCGCTCCCCCGCTGAACGCATCCGGTCTGGACGAAAGCTACAAGCTGTTGGCGGATTTCAACGGTACAGTTCTTGCCGGCCACAAAACGAAGCAGGGCGTTCAATTCGTGACCTGGGACTGGGATTTCAATCGGGTCGGCGTCAACCACGGTCATTATATGGGAGAGAATTATGATGCCGCCAAACAGGATTTCGCAACACGCAGCGGACTGATCCAAAAGCCGCAAATCTTCTCTCCCGAACAGCTGACCGAAATCTACCGCTGTATTCAAGATACCCTGGACCACGGATACGATATCACCTGCGAGCAAGAGGATATGCTCAAAGAAACACAGGGTCAAATCGAGGAGGTTGTACCTGACCTGACAGAGCGAGTTGCACACGCACAGCAAGCTGAGGAGTCTGCGTTTTCGCAGCCTACCATGTAAAATAAAATATTTACTCGCAGAGCGCCGAAGTTTTCAGTTTGAAAGCTCCGGCGCTTTTTTGCGTTTAGGAGGAAGCAGAACGATGAGCAGATATTTCATGTGGGGCACGCCGCTGTGCGTCTATGAGCGGCTGATGATGACTCCCCCAAATTACAAACAGAAAGGACAAGGATTTATCTTGAAAACAGAAAAATACACACCGGAGGAAGTGAACTGCGAATATTGCGCCTGCTTTACCGGCCACCCCTGCCCACTGAGCGAATGCGAATATCTGATGGAACGGGCATCCGCAGGCACGATCAGTCTCCGGCAGCTGGTCACAGAGTGCTTTCAGCCGAAGCGAGCCGTCAGGCTGCGAAAGAGGCTCCGCACATATATGGAGTGCAGATCGGAACTTTTTCTGAACGATCTGCACCGCCACCGCTGGCTCAAATGGCGTTCCGCATATCCCAATGTGTCTGACAGCCTGAAAGCGGCTGCTTTTCTGCTGACTGCCTACGATGAACTTGTAGACAGAGCTCTGCCATTTGTGCGTGAGGATGGAGTCAGTTTTGAAAGGGTCAGGCTAAGAGGACTCTGTACGGAACAGTACACGGTGTATCAGGCAGCGAAAACCATGATCACCGGAAGTGACGGCATCACGATGGATGACCTTGCGTACCCGGAGCTGGTGGGCAGCGAAGCCTTCCGTCTCATCGTGACCGCCCTTCTTCTGGCAAGATACGGAGAAGTTGTTTTCAGTTTGGAGAAAGGAAAAAACAATGACGCAAAACGAATTTGATTATTGGCAATCGGTCATGCAAAGCAGCAAATACCGCTGGGTGGAGGACAGCATCACAAGGCTGAACGGAAACGGTGGCCTTTATTATACCGGCGGTGAGGACGGATGTTATATGCGCTTGTCTCCGGACGGCAAGCTAACAGTCGGCACTTATGAGGGCGCATTCCCGCATATCGGCGAAGCGCTGTTCACCCGACAGGCAGAACACCAGTATCCTGACTTCAACGCCGCATTCGAAGCAGCCTGCCAGCTCGGCGGGAAGCAATTTCTCATAGACTTATTTTCACAAAATGGTGTCGGGCAGCCACTCGCCCAGCAGGATGAACCTGAACAGAACAGTTTTGAAATGAAGATGTAGGAGGAGCTCAAATGAAGAATAAAGTAAAACCACCCATCGATATTGACTGCCGCAATTGTTCTGAATGCGGCAAAAGCGGCTGCACACTTGACCGCTGCGGATATGCGGTGGAACTGAATGACCATTTCTATCGCAGCTATATTGAGGAAGCCTTTTCGCCGCTTCACTCGCCTTATTTCCGGCAACGGCTCACAAATTATCTGAAAAATCCCAGACTGAGAATTTTCCGAAACGAGGAGCATCTGAACAGATGGGAAAATGCAGTTGAGGAACTGCAGCCCAAAACTGCCAAAGAATTTGGCGTGCTCTTGCTTGTGTCTTCCTATCCTGAGATTTGGGAGGCCGTTCATACAGACAGGCAAGACAGTCAGCTTCAATTTGAGAGCGAGCCGCCTTTCAATCTTCCTCGGAAACTGGAGTCGGTATATCAGGCAGCAAAAGCCTTTGCATCTGACAGCAAGATTTCACTGAACGATCTCGCGGACAGCTTCTTTGTCTGCGATGAGGAATTCTTTGTCATCATTACCGGCTATATGCTGGCTCGATACGGAAAGCGTTTATTTAACGAAACGCCCATTTTGTTTTAAGAGGTGTAGAGAATGCAGTATCAAGCAGTTTTGAGCAATGCGCAGCACCCCGAATACGGCGTGCTCACCGTACCCTTCCCGATTCCGACAGAGCAATACGATGAGATCATCGAAATGCTGCACACCTTGGAGATTGGCGATCCGCTGAAGCGTGATTGCTGTGTGGATGAAATCTCCGATGACTGGCCGGCACTCAAGGAGCTGGAGAAGACCGCAATCAACATTGACGAGCTGGACTATCTCGCAAAACGGTTGGACAGCTTCGATATGGGCGAGGTGGCACAGTTTCAGGGCATGGCGGCAAAGATGGGTCTTTCCGATATGACGGACTTCATCAACCTTACCTTCTGCTGCCAGCAGGCAACGGTCATCACAGACTTTGCCAATCTGAAGCAGGCTGGGCGCGACCACCTTATGAATCTCAACGGTGGGTCTATGCCCACAGATGAGCTGGACAAAGTGGATGGCCGTGCGGTTGCCATGAAGCTCATTCAGAATGAGATGGGTTCGGTGACCCCTTACGGTGTGGTCTACGACAACGGTATGAAGCTGGAGCAGACCTATGATGGTCAGCATTTCCCCGCATATTATTATGAACCCAGTGTTCTGGTGGTAGGGATGACCGACAAGAACGAGCCGGAGGATACGAAAAACATCTCCTGGATGTTCCTGCCCATGTCGCAGATGCAGATTGAGCGAGCGATGCTTCGTGCCGGCATCAACACCTATGACGATATGCGGCTTTTCTTTGACAGCAGTGAGATGCCCGACGAAGTTGATGTGCTTCTGGACTTTGAGCATGAAGCCCTTGGGAGCCTGAACCGTATGTGCAGTGCGGTTGCACGACTTGACAATGCAGATATGCCCAAGCTGGCTGCTGCAGTCCTCTATGCCCACCCTGAAGATGCCGATGAAATTGCGGAGATTGCCAAAAATTTGGAGCTGTTCGACTTTGCGCCGAAGGTCAGCACCCCGGAGGAATACGGTCGGTACATGATTCAGGACTCCGGACATTTCGAGTATGACGAAAATTTGGAGGACTTCTACGATTACACCGGCTATGCAGAGCGTCGGATTCAGGCAGAACAGGGCGAGTTCAACGACAGGGGCTATGTTTCCTATCACGGTACGCTCTCGATGAACGAATTGCTTCAAGGTGACCCTGCGGAAAGTCAAAGCTTTCAGATGGGAGGAATGACATGATTTCTTTATTTCTGACTCGTGGGCGAGATGATGACGGAGCTTTTCTCAAATTACCTGCTACACCCACTGAAATCAGCAAGGTGTTTGCCGAACTGGATGCCACCGGCTTGGAACCCGGCTCAACGCAGATTCAGGAATCGAGCAGCAACGTCTATAATCTCAACCGGTACATCAAGGACAAAAATGTTGAGGTGCCGGGAGTGCTGGATGCCCTGAACAGGTTAGCCGAGAAAATGCAAACCATGGATCGTGCCGCCTGCCTTAAATTCGAGGGCATGCTCGATGCGAACAGCATTAACGGCATCGACGATATTCTGCGGCTCACGGAATCAATGAGCGACTATGTCGTGCTGCCGGACGCCTGCTCGGGAAGTGCATTGGGTAAGTACCTTGTAAACCATGGATTCGGCGGCTTTCCCGAAGCGGTCAGGCCCTATCTTGACTATCAGATCATCGGTTCTGAGTTCGATGCCGAAGCCGGTGGAGCCTTTTGTCGCAGCGGATATGTCGTCCGAAAAGATGCACTCCCTGATCAGATGCGGCAATCGGAGCAGGAACTGCCGAATCATTTTGCAATTGCGCTTCAGCTGAGAGCTAACGATGGTGGAGCAACCGCCACCCACCTGTCGTTGCCTGCAACGAACCAAATGCTGGAGCAGGCAAAGCAAAGCCTCGGCATTGACGATTTTGCCGAGGTGAAAATTACAATGGTCGATTATCCGCTGCCGTATCTGGCACAGATGATTCCGCAGGACTGCATTACGGTGGAAGATGCAAACGAGCTTGCGCTGGCTATCGAGGAGATGCAGCAGAATGACAGTGCGCTTTTGAGGTTTCTCTCTGTGCTGGATGTGGAACAGCCCGACACCTTTACTGAGGCATATCATTTGGCGCTTAATCTCGATGACTATGAGAGAGTGTCCAATGACCCTGCGGAATATGGGCGTGAGGTTTTGGAGCGCATCGGTGCCGACGAGGAACTGCTGAACACGATTGATGGCTTTACCGATTTTGATGAACTCGGCAAGTTCTATATGCATGAGGACGGTGTGGTGCAAACCGAATTTGGTGCGTTGCGGCGACTGTCATATCCGTTTGAAACGCAGGCACAATCTGAGTTGTCGCTGCAATAAAAAACGGAAAGGGGCACAGGCTGTGCTCCTTTCCATCATCCTTGCAAATCGGAATATGTAGAGACAAACGATTTTAGTTGTTTGGGTTAGGATAAGGGATGTTCATTCTATAAAATCGGCTCAATGACCGCCCGAAAATAACGATCCAGTTCAGCTGGTGTTTGTTTCTGCCGTTCCTTAATCCACCACAGCACCATTTCTACGAAACTACCCGAAATGTGGTTGATTAAAAAGTCCTGTGGTACATTTGTATTGTGCTGTTTACGCTGCTCAACAAATTGTACCCATATCAATTCATTCAGACTGTCCTTAAAATATCGCAGAAAGACATCGCTGCTTTCACTGGCGAGCAACCCCAAAACATTTCCTTCGTTCTCCTGCAAATGCTGCAGCAAGTGGCAGAAAACTGATTCTGGAGCATTTTGCTCGGAATACAATCCGTGGGTGTGGGCATTATCCATCGCACTGCTTATGATATGCCCAAAAAGATCTTCGCAAAGAGCTTTCAATAAATCGTCCTTCGTTTCAAAATGTGCGTAAAAAGTTGTTCTGCCGACATTGGCAGCATCAATTATTTCCTGCACTGTAATTTTGCCATAGCCTTTCTCTGATAAAAGTGAGGTAAATGCGGAGAAAATAGCGATTCTTGTTTTTTGCTGTCTGCGATCCATAGAAACTCCTCCCGAACACTTTGGACAGAATGTTCCATAACTTACATCTAAAATAATGTGACCCTTGTATTTACAGAATTGTCATCATAGAATTAAAGAACAAAGTGTTCTGTATAAAACTAATTGTATGGAAATAAGCAGCTGCTGTCAAGAGATGGATTGCAGATGCTATCTATGGAGGAATCGCAATGATAAAAAAACTTAATGATTTTCTGGCAGGACTACCTATGACGATTGTGTCCGGTGTATTTCTACTGCTCGACTTGGTACCTCACCTAACCGGTGAACTGAATGGAACGGCGGTCACTTCATTTTTACCCTTTGACCCCGCTTGGGTGGCTGTCATCATCAGTGGTATTCCGATGTTGTATCTGGCAGTATGGAGAATCATTCACAACCGTGGCATCAGCAAGATTTCATCTGCTTTGCTCATCAGCATTGCTATGATTGCAGCAATTGCCATTGGCGATTTGTTTGCAGCCGGTGAGGTAGCATTCATCATGGCACTTGGTGCGCTTTTGGAGGATGCCACCACCAATCGTGCCAAGAAGGGCCTCAAAAAGCTAATTAGCCTTGCGCCGACACAAGGCCGCCGAATTACGGATGGAAAAGAAGAATTTGTTCCTGCAGAGGAAATTAAAAAAGGTGATGTGCTCCGTATTCTTCCGGGCGAAACCATCCCGGTGGACGGTAAGATTATTAACGGCGAAACATCGGTGGATCAGTCCATTATGACAGGAGAATCCCTACCCGTCGATAAAGGCATTGGAGAAGAAGTGTTCTGCGGAACTATCAATCGCTTTGGTGCCATTGATATTACAGCGACCAAGGTTGGCGAAGACAGCTCTCTGCAAAAGCTCATCCGCATGGTACAGGATGCGGAAAACAAGCAGGCCCCCATGCAGCGTATTGCTGATAAATGCGCAAGCTGGCTTGTTCCAGTCGCTTTTTTGATTGCCATTGCAGCCTATATCGGAAGCGGCAATATCGTGACGGCGGTTACTGTTCTCGTGGTGTTCTGCCCATGTGCGTTGGTACTGGCCACTCCTACAGCAATTATGGCTGCAATTGGGCAGGCAACAAAGCATGGTGTCATTATCAAATCCGGTGAAGCTCTGGAAAAAATGGGCAAGGTTGATACAATTGCTTTTGATAAAACCGGCACTCTGACTTATGGACGATTGGATGTAAGCGATGTAATTTCTTTTGACAATAAGATTAATGAAAACGAGCTGCTTGCCCTGACCGCTTCTGCAGAAGCAAAAAGCGAACACCCCCTTGGCAAAGCCATCGTAGCTTGTGCCAGAGAAAAAAATCTTCCTCTTACAGAGTCCACAGCTTTCCGCATGACGACCGGCAAGGGAATTTGTGCTGAAATCCCCGGCCACACCCTGCTGTGCGGCAACGAAAAGTTCCTCGTTGAAAACGGAGTTGAGATTGAAACAACTGTCAGCTCTGTGCTGGAACGCCTGCGTACACAGGGCAAGGCTTCCATATTGGTGGCAGAGCAAACGGCCTGCATCGGTGTGATTGCGCTTTCGGATGTACTGCGCCCAGATGCAAAAGCGATGGTAGCCAAACTGGATGCTATGAACGCACATACGGTTTTACTTACCGGCGACAATCAGAAAACAGCAGACTATTTTGCAAAACAGGTGGGCATTTCGGAAATTCGTGCTGAGCTGTTGCCGGAGGAAAAGGTACAGAGCATTGAAAATCTGCAGCATGAAAATCATATTGTCTGCATGATCGGCGATGGTGTCAATGATGCCCCGGCATTAAAGACAGCAGATGTCAGCGTAGCAATGGGCAGCATGGGCAGCGACATTGCAGTAGATGCCGCAGAGATTGCTCTGATGAGTGATGATATTTCCAAAATTCCCTATCTCAAGCGGCTATCCAATGCAACGGTTAAAACCATTAAATTCAGCATCACCCTGTCAATGTGCATCAACGCAGTAGCCATTGTGCTTTCCTTGATGGAGGTGCTGAACCCCACGACCGGAGCCTTGGTTCACAATGCAGGCTCTTGTTTTGTGGTTTTGATTGCGGCACTGCTATACGATAGGAAATTCGAGTGAAAATCAATCATAAAGCAAGAATGTTGACATTGAGGCAAGACCCGGTTCAGACGGAAGACCTTATTTACAAATTAAAGTCAAAGGACTACTTTCTGGAGAAACCCTCACATATGAAATCAAGGTGAATGGCAAAAGATTTCGCACACACGATCCACTGTCTTGGATTGATCGTCTTGAAGACTATGATGCTATCATGAATTGATCGTGTTCTCTCGTCCATTCTAATTCCATTATATCAAACATTTCAAGCGGGCATTTTAGTATCGGTCATTGACAGCAAAAAGGAGTATACACTCATACGAGTGCATACTCCTTTTACTATCTAACTGTCCAATTGCAGCGGTTTGCACAGCTCTACAAAAATCGGAAGTTGTCTATTTCACTTTTGACGGCTTCTTATTCATCTTCAGTATTATGCCCTTTTCTTTTGCCACAGCTTCGAAACACTCGACTGCAACCGAGGCGTTCTCCTTAACAGTCATTTCTCTGGTAATCCGTTCCTTTATCTGTTGCATAATTTTTTCGCTGTCTGACAAATCGAGTAGGTTAATAGCAAGAGAGAAGAAAGTCTTTTTGCGTCCGTCATTGAAATTGGCAAGAAGGTATTTAAGTATCTGTGATTTCTGTTCAAGCTCCAACTGATACGCATCACTTCCGAGCCTTATCATCTTAGCCATGTCCAAGATTTGATTTCGATGGGTGATAAATGAATCAAATTGCATGATATCGTTATATTTCGGACATGGGTAGCTTTCACATTCCGAACAATATTCAAATCCGCCATGCTCTGTGCTGCACCTTGCAATAGAACAGCCTTGGTTGCCATCACCTCCGCCACATCCGGGACAATGTTCGTCAATCCGCATGGTACAGAGGGCACAGTTAAGTCCGCATAATGAAAAGGATAAGTCGCTTCTTTTGAAGTTTTTCATCTGGTTCCCCTTACAAATTTCCGTTTATCTTTGAATCGAGTATACCACAGCAATCGAAATCCAACAACAAAACAATAGCTTTCACAGCCACCTTGTGGTATGTTGTGTAGCTGTAAAAGGAGATGATCCCCTATGAGCGTAAATGCAAGAGAAGAAACCTTTCAGGAAGTCGAGCTGTTCGGGAACCCGGCGCTCTTCACCAACAGCCGCATCGACAGTGACACCGTCCCTGATGGTTGGTACTGCTACGACCTGCGCGGTAGCGACTATGACCCCGGCAGACCTGTTACGGTGGAGCCGAGGGTGGTGGTTAATCATGCAGGTTCCGTCCTGACACATGAGCCTGTAAAGTTCCGCAAAAATCAGGACTCCCGCCGCCTGCGTGACGGGCTGAACTTTGTAGGCGGGAATGTGACCCTCGAACAGTTCTGCGAGGAACATAAACTCACTTATCCCGCCGACAATCAAAAATATAAGCTGCGGCCTGCTTCTGAATCGGAAGCAGGTCTTTTTTATGCGGCAACGCCGGAAAAAGATGAAGCGCTTGGCTGCATCGGCAATGTGCGTATGGATTTCGGTCGCGGCAAGGAGTTTTGGACGACATGGTGGCCCCGCGGCAAAGAGTCCCTCAACTCACCCGAATTCAAAGAGGAACTTGGTGAGGTCGTCGATGCCATGCGCAAAACCGTGCTGAAGGATCTGGATGCCATGTCCCGATACTGCAATAATCACGGTGGTGCCATCAGTGGCGGCTATCGGCAGAACTACGGATATATCGTGGATACCGACCACTACCGCTACTGCCTGCGCTGCAATCCACAGCCCGGAGATTATCAGGCTTACCTGACCTGCTTCGACATGCGGGAACAGAAGCTGAACCAAAAGGAATCCCCATCAATGGAAGTACTCCTGCATGAACGAGAGTATTTGAACGAAATGATTCAAGCATGCGATGAGGACATCCATTATTTTTCAGGAGCTCAGGTTGGCGATGGTGTCGCAGAATATCAGGCATCCGTGAAAGAGCGTGAAAAGACTGTAGAAAAGCTGAATGCCGTGGAGCAGCAAATTGCGGATTTGAAAAAAGCTGCAGATGCGCTGCCTGTAATCGGCACGGTATCCTTTGCCAGCGGCGAAACGCTGGCCTATACTGACTCGGATATCTTCTTGCAGGTCATCAAAGATGAACTGCCGTATAAGCCGACCTCCGGATTTGCGTATAAGGTGCTGACGGATGATCCCAAGCTGCGAAAAGCGGTGGATGACATCCTCTTCGATATGTTTGGCGAGGAAAACCCGCGACCGCTGGAGGATTACGGACTGAGCGAAAAAGGGCGCAAGGCTCTAAAGGATTGTGAGAACCCCAATTTACCCCACCGCTACAACTGGTTTGTGGTGGAAAATTTCTGCTGCGAGGGAGAAACACGCCACGACACGGACTCGCTCACTGGCGCAATCGACAAATTCAATGGCCTGAACTGCGGTGAAAAGCGGCTGTGTGTCACCAAAGATGATGTTGCCACCATCTATCTGGCGATTACCCATGACGGTGAAACGCATTTGGATGACAGCTGGCTGGATAACCCCCGCTTCGAAGCGGATACCGTCATCGAAGAAGCCGCCGAGCGATTGCAGCTCAGCATCGCAGGATTGGAGCAATCTGGCCCGGCTATGACAATGGGAGGAATGCAGTAATGAATGACAGCAAAATCAGAAAAATCAAAACAGATGAGCTTCGCACCATGCAGGATGCCGAGGGACTGGTGCTGCAGGGCTGTGGCGGTGACCCGCAGGAATGGCTGGACGGCATCAACGAGCTGCTCACCGAAGCGGGCATTTTGAAGGATGGCAACACCTTTCAGAATATTGCTGTGTTCGAGCACGACGGTCTCACCAACATCCTGTTTCCCTTCGATGGTGTCCCCGTCGATACCGGAAAGCTGGCTATGTGGCGGCTGGCAACGCACGAACAGTTTGGCGGCACATGGCTGAGTGATTATGTGCCTAACAGATTGGGCGGCTTCGTCCAGCCTTGTGAATCGCAGCATACCGCCAAACCGGATTGTCCCCTCATCGGCGAGGACGGTAATGTGTTCAACCTGATTGCGATTGCCGCGCGGACGCTTCGCCGGAATCAGATGGGTGACCAGGCAGCGGAAATGCAGGAGCGCATCATGGGCGGTGCCTGTCAGAGCTACGATGAAGCCCTTGGGATCATCGGCGAATATGTCAATATCACCTCCACCGAGGATATGAATCAGGGTGGAATGACAATGGGAGGAATGTAAAATGGTAGATCAGAATTGGCTGAAATTCATGCGAGAGCAGTACCCGAAAGGCTCCCGCATCCGTCTTCGGGAGATGAAAGACCCGTATCACCCAGTGGAACCCGGCACCATGGGTACATTGGACTGCATCGATGATATGGGGACCTTCCATGTGAAGTGGGACAACGGACGCGGGTTGGGGCTTGTCATGGGCGAGGACAGCTTTACCGTCCTGCCGCCTGAAACGCATACACTCAAGCTGTATATGCCCATGACGGCTGAGCTGTACGAGCGAAACGAATGGGGTGACATGGAGGATGAACCCGTGGAGCTGAATAGCCGTGAAGCGGCAGAATATGCCGACAGCATCTCTGCGGCCCTCATGCGGGAGCGCCAGCCGGAGGAAGCGGAGCGCGGTCTCATGCGGTACTACCATGACGATGACAGTCTCAACCAAAAAGTGAAATCCTATGTGTTCACAGCCGAGGTCAGAAGTAATCGGCTGTGGGGCGTTGCGGAATGCAAAGTGCAGGGTGAACTGACACCGACGGAGCTTGAGAGTCTGAAAGAATTGGTGGCAGGTCAAGCATCGGACGGCTTCGGAGAGGGCTTCGAGCAGAGAGAAATCAGAGTGAACCGCAATGAGCTGTATGCCCATCTGTGGCAGGACAGCGGCTGGGCTATTCAGACTGAGCAGGAATGCTTTACACCCAAGCTGGCAGACGGTCTGCCTGAGCTGTGCTTCTCAACACTGCCCATCAGCGGTGATCTGATCTGCATCAAGCGGGGCGAGAGCGGCTATTACCCCTCCGATTGGAGTACGGAAGACAAGGAGAAAAATGTGGAGCTTGCCGATTATAACAACGAGCGGCTCGGCGTCACACCGGAGCAGCGACAGGCAATGGAGTGCGGCAGCATTGCAGGCTGGGAGGTTCCCGGCGCAGACCCGCAGAACTATGGCGGACACTTTCCGCAGATGGGAGGAATGACTCTTGGATAAGATTATGGATGTGTATATCGCCAAAGCATCCTACACACCTCCGAGTGAAGCATCCGCAACTCTGACGCTCCCGGCCATGCCCTTCCAGCTTTTCGATGCATTGGACAAAGTGCGTGTCATGCAGGGAGATGAACTGTATTTTGAGGTGCTGGATTACTACGCCTTTCCATACATGGCTCCGTTCATCGCTGATTCGGATAATCTGGTGGAGCTGAATGCGCTGTGTCAGAAGCTGTCCGAACTGAATGAATCTCAGGCCACCGCGTTTGAAGGCCTGCTGAAAATGGAGGTTGAAAAGAAGAATGGCCCCATCGCCATCGGCACGCTCATTGACCTTGCCTGCAGTACCGACTGCTGCCATGTGGTGAGCGAAGCCACCAGCGATGAAGCACTGGGCAGATTCTATGCAGAAAACGGATTTGTCCCCGCAGTAGATGATCTACCGGAAAGCACCTTCAAAATGCTGAATTTCGCCTACATCGGCAAAGAGATGCGGCAGGGCGAGGGCGGCGTGATCACCCCGCACGGCTATGTGGTGCAGCACACCGATCTCAACGAAGTTTACAAGGATATGGATTTCCACATCAGAACCCCTGCCTATCAGATTCTGCTGGAGGATACCACTGGGAACCGCTTTGAACTGCCCCGTCAAAAGCCGCCGGTCTATGGCAGCTACGCATGCCTTGATTGCCGTGTGCCCACGCTGATGGCCGCTATTGATGCTGCGCCGCTTGATGAAGTAAACAACTTCGCCGAGCTGCTCGAAAGCATGGGCGACAGCTCCTTGCAAACATTCAAAGCAATTCTGAACGCCACCGACTGTAACTCACTGGCAGATGCCGTTACATTTGCGGAACATCTGGACGAATATATGCTGGACTCCAAAGTCAGCAGCTTTTCGGAACTGGCAAAATCCGAGGTTGAATTCATGCTGGGTGATAACGATGTGGAGCTTCTGACGCAATTTCTGAATCTACACGGCTATGGTCAGGCTCTGATGGAACGCTTCGGGTCTGCTATCACGAGCTATGGTCTGCTGGAACGTAAGGATTTCCAACCGATTATGAAAACAGCAGAGAGCATTCAGCGAGGCGGAATGGAGATGATGTGATGAACTGGCACGAGAGGGTTCACAGCCTGCCCGCGACAAGGCAGGAATCGCTATGGATACATGAACGGTTGGAAACACTGACCGTCAGAGAATCAATCATTCTCTCTGCGGCAATGATGCGGCATCCTCCCGAAAGCGGAGCCGATGTCATCAACCATATGAGCTCCCTTCCGGATTACGAGGTCTGTTCCCCGGCTGGCGGCTATACACAGCTTGGGCAGTTTTACCTTGATTACGAGACATCCGTCCCCAAGGCGCTGCAAAAATTTGTCGACAAGGAGCAGCTTGGCATACGCTATGAAAACGAACATCCGGGCTTGTTCATCGGAAGCTGTTATGTGCAGTATCCAACAAGAGAACCATCCATCAAATATGACGGCACGAATCTCGATGCGCTCGAGGATAACAGCTGGAGTGTCAAGCTGAAGCTCGCTTCGGAGCAGAACCGCAATGGCGTGTGGCTGCGCCTGCCGGATTATTCGGACATGGGCGATGGTCGGCCTGATGAGATTCGCCTCGCGCTGGACGAGCTGGGTGCGGACACCATAGACGACTGCTCCGTGCTCGATGCCAAGTGCGTCCTACCGGAGGTCGGAGACCTGATGAGCCAGTACCACAGCCTTGACGATCTCATCTATGACGGGCAGAATCTCGGATTTGCACTTGATGAGAAAGGTCAAGGTATGCCAAACTTCATGGAGCGGTTTGCCGCAGCGCTGGAATATGAAAACTGCACCCGGTTGGATTTTGCCATCGACATTTCGCAAAATTTGGCGTGCTATAGCTTTGTTCCGGCATCGGAAATCAAAGACTTTGCAAAAAAGGGCCTGCATGACCAGGGTATGCCGGATGACATTCTTTCCTCCGGCTGCGTGAAGTTGGAGGCTTTCGCTGAAGATATGCTGGAGCGACAGGGATATATTCTCACCAAGGATGAGAGCGCCTACATTGGCAGAAATGAGCGGCAATTTATCCGGGAACACTCACAAGAGCAGCTTTCGGGCATGATAATGGAATAAAAAAGAACGCCCGCAAAAGCGGACGCCCAAGGTTATCTGATTTCCAGCAGTTTTTCAATAGGAACTTGCAGCGCCTCTGAAATGTCATAGAGAATGGCCACGCTGGGTGACGAAGCGGCAGTTTCAACCCTTTGAATCTGGTTGCGGCTGTAGCCGGTCATTTCTGCAAGCTGTAGCTGAGTCAACCCCTGCTCCTTCCGATAATGCAGAATGTTCAGGCCAATCTGAATGTACTTTTTATAATGTTTGTCCGTCATAGCGCACCTCCTCTGCTATATTGTACTTTGGGGTGCGCTTTTAATCGTCAACCCAAAACGCGCAAATGCTCGAACTGTGTTGTATTTTTCCGTTACAGATGGTAAAATACCATTTGTAGCAAGCAAATAACACACGAGGTGATGCAAATGCACAGCAATGATTTTGAACAGGCGTTTGGAGATTTTCTTGACCGCCGTGAATATGACCAGGCGGAAAACGCGCTGTTCGCCATGGTGCGCATCGCCTTTCTCGCCGGATGGAAAGCCGCTGGCGGTGATCCGCCGCAGCCGCAGAAGATATTTCAGCTTATGCATAAAGAAGATATTTCGCCGGACGCAATTGAAACGGACATCAAAAAATAATATTATGATTTCCTATAGCTATTGCGGGAAAGCTATGGTATGTTGTTCAGCTTGAGGAGGTGGCAAAATGCAAAGCAAAAAAGAGATTGTGGACGATGCATTGGAGGAACTGATCTATAAGATTCAGGAGGATGCCGGTGAGGAAAACCCTGCACTCAAGCATGCCGATGCCGAGTTGATGCGGCTTGGCGAAGTGATATCCAAAGACCCGGAGGTCGATGAAAAAACGCGGGATATTCTCACAAAATATGTGAATAAGACCATCAGCGTTACAGGCAAACAATTTCAATACCTGTATGTGCAGGGCATGAAGGACTGCGTAACACTCCTGCGGGAGCTTGGCGTAATCCAATAGCGGAGATGAAAGTCTCCGCTTTTTCACGCAAACACTCATAACAAAGGGGCCGTTTTTCCGAGAGGGATAACGGCCCTTCTTTTTTGCGCTCTTTTTCGGGAAAACGCTCCCGGAAAGGAGCCTTGAATGGATCTGGACACACTGGTCTGGTATATAAAAACCTTTCACTCCGGCGAGGCCTGCGCCGCCACCAGTAAAGAACTGGAACTGATGTTTGGTATCCGGGGCGCAGCGCTTCGCAGGACGATCAATCATCTGCGGAGAGAAGGAATCCCTATCGCCAGTGGCGACAATGGCTATTACTACGCGGAAACGGAGCTGGAGCTGCGGCGAACAATCGCCCACATGAAGCATCGGATAGCAGGTATCAGCGCGGCTATCCGCGGATTGGAGAAATCGCTGGAACACTTCGATACAGCCCAAATTCGCCTCCCACTGGATGGAGGTGATACGCTCTGAACAGCTTCATGTCGTGGATTGGCGGGAAGAAAGCTCTGCGGGATACCATCCTGCCCCGATTCCCGCTGTATTACGAAAGGTACATTGAAGTCTTTGGCGGTGGAGGCTGGATACTTTTCGCCAAACCACCCGGCAACGATTTCGAGGTCTACAACGACTTTAACAGCCTGCTGGCAAATCTTTATCGCTGTGTGCGGAATGAACCTCGCCAGCTCATGGAGGAGCTGCGCTATGTCATCAATTCCCGTGAGGATTTTGAGCTGGTGCGGGACGCTTTGGCCCGCGACAGCCCCGCCTCGGCTGTGCAAAAGGCGGCGTGGTTTTACCAACTGATCCGCTTCAGCTACGCATCCAGCCTCGACAGCTTCGGCAGTCAGCCCCATGATATGCGCGCAAACTTTCCGCTGATTGAGCAGGCGCACAGGCGCTTGGCAAAGGTGGTGGTCGAGAACAAGGACTTTGAGAAGCTCATCCGGCAGTATGACCGCCCGGTGAGCTTTTTCTATTGCGATCCGCCGTATCACGCCACCGAGAGCTACTACAAAAATGTGGGCGAGGACGGATTTACCGAAAAAGACCATATCCGTCTGCGGGATGCGCTCATGCGGATACAGGGCAAATTTCTGCTTTCGTATAACGATGATGACTTCATCAGAGAGCTATATGACGCCCCAGGCATCCAAACGGAGGCGGTCACACGCATCAATAACATCAAGCAGCGGTACGACCCCAACAGTCAGTTCGCCGAGCTGCTTATCGCCAACTACGATCTGCGTGAGCGCACACTGCATGAGCCGTCGCAGCTCACCCTATTCGATTACTTTAAACAGGATTCTGAGGAGGAATAACCCATGAAAAACGCCATTTATACCAATAAGAATATTACCGACGGTTTGCCCATTCCAAAGCCCCTGCTCGAATTGAGCGGAATATTAAGCGAGGGAAAGGCCGCCATGCATTTCTGCGAAAATGCAATTGTAACACTCAAGGGAAATTTAACTGCCATGGAACTCATCCAGACGGCTGAATCGCTGCAGGAGCTTGCCAACCGCCTGACAGTTCAGCTCGGAAAGGTCTGCGGCGAATGCCATGAGTGCGAGGAATGCCAAGTCGATGGCTGGGAGGACGCGGAGAGAATCCAGCTGCCCCAATACCTGCTGGATGAAGCAGGCATTCCCGAAAACGCCAAACTGGAAGCTGAGATCAATGAGGATGATGGAACGATCACTGTGTCCAAGTCCAGTTATGACAATGATCTGTCGGATGTACCCGAGGATTTCATGGATATTTTGATTGCAGCGGACATCTGCCTTGCTAAGCTGGAGCGTCATTTGATGGAGGGAGATGTGGTGTATGAATAAGAAAAAGCTCGGACTGCTTATGCTTGCCCTGATTCTTTGCGCTGTTTTGGCGGTGCTTCTCTGCCGAAGCTGCAGTTCCGGGCAGCCGCAGAGTCCTACCTATGATCTTACGCAGAGCGATGCGCTCCAATCCGGAGGGATAGACGCTTCCATGCAGGAGGAAATACAGAGCAGCCTGAATGACAAGGTCGCACAGGGCATGATCAACATTTCCATGAACCTGACACCCGTTTTTGCAAGTGGAAGCGCCGAGGGCAATCTGCTCATTGTAAATGAGGAGATCAACCGGTATCCGCAGGTGGTCGAGATTTACCGCAACGACACCGGCGAGCTGATCTACACCTCCGGCGGAATCCCCATTGGTTCCCGGCTTGAAAAGGATGCACTGGATGTAGCGCTTGATGACGGTGTGTATTCCTGCACGGCCTACTTCCACGCAATTGACCCGGAAACCAGCACAGCTGTTGGCACTGCGGCGGCTGTAATTGAAATCACAATCGGTGAAAAAACGATATAAGCGCAAATTGGCGTTTATATAAAATTAAGCCCATACAGGGCGAAAAAAGAAAGGAATTTACCCATGAAAAAGAATCGTTTCATTTCCCTCGCGCTGGCGCTTGTCCTGATGCTCGCCATGTCGATCCCTGCGCTTGCCACAGACATTACCACGCCCGGCGGCAGCGGAGCTATTCCTGTGCCGCTGTCAACGGAGGCCGCAGCCTTTTCCGTCACCGTTCCCACCAGTCTCCCCATTCATGTCGCGGCAGACGGCACAGTCACAACCGCGACCAGCGCTGCCATCGTCAACAACAGCCACGGCGCAGTAAAGGTGACCGGGCTTTCAGTCAGCGGCATCGGCGACTGGACAATTGTCGGCTTCGACAGCGCAAATATGCCTGCGGAGAAAGTAAATGCCCACAAGATTGCAATGAGCATCAACGGTGACAAGACGACCGCGGATGATACCATTACCTTCACGGCAGCCAATTTCCCCAAGCTGGATGGCGTCAATGCCACCGCATCTGACGAGCTGCCCGTTACCTATCATGCCAAGGTACCTGCCCAGTCTGGCGCATTGGACGCTGTGGCAGTTGTGGATGTGACCTTCACCATCGGCTGGGACGAATAAAACCGCAAGGCAGACAGTGAAGAGCACCTTCGCTGTCGCTTTACAAATAAACGAGGAGGATTTCTTATGCGAAAAAGAATATGCGGAGCGCTGTGTGCGCTGTCTATGTGTTTCAGCCTCTGCACGGCGGCCTTTGCCGCTGATGAAGTTGACTCGGCCGGTGGACAGGGCGTCAGCCATGGCGTTCTGACACAGGCACAGACCGCGTTCAGCGTAACGCTTCCGACTGCATTGCCGGTTTATGTAGATGCAGACGGAGCGGTTACAACAGCGCAGAATGCCTATATCCAAAACAATTCTTTCGGCCCGGTAGAAATTGAGGCAGTACAGATAACGGCTGTCAACGGCTGGAGCATGAGCGAATATGACACCGATTTCACCACCCAGAAGGTTGGACAAAAGCGCTTCGGTTTTAGCCTTCAGGGAGTTGGTGTGCCGGTTGACGGCAATCTGTCTGCCAGCCATTTCTCTACCATCAATGGTGAATCGCAGATGCATCTGGACTATGACGCAAATATCGCAGTGCAGAGTACAAGCATGGATGAAACCATCGCCAGCGTGGTCTTCACAGTAGGCTGGAGCGATCAGGAGATCATCTGTCAGGACTTCACAATCACCAAGGAAAACCGCGATCAAATTGGCTATACCGGTGAAGCCGCAGAGATTCTCACCATTCCCGCATCGTTTGTTGGCGCTGATGGTGTGCATTACAATGTTACGAAAATTGGATCGGGCGCTTTCGACAGCTGTACAAATCTGAAGGAAGTGCATATTCCCGGCAGTATCAGGACGATTGCAGATAACGCCTTTGGCTCCAGCTCCAGCCATGTGGCGATCAGCTATCCCGATACAACCATTTATATCGACGCCGCTGAAGGGGCAATTCTCAAAGCGCCGTGGGGTGCAAACGGTGCAACCATCATCTACGCCATGCCGGTGCCGCAGGACGCGGTATTCCGCTACTCCTTTAATTTCAATTCCAACGGCGATATTGCCGGCCTGACAGTAACCGGAGTCAAAGACAAGACCCTGCAAACACTGAGTGTGCCCGAAACAGTGGTGACCACGGCGGGCGAATACGCGGTCACGCAGATTGGGAGAAGTGCATTCCAGTCCAACGATGTCGTGACCACAATTTCTATTGGTGAAAACGTAACCAGGATTGAGTCAAATGCTTTCCATTGGGCAAGCTCCGGGCTTGAAAGCCTTATAAGCATCAACGTGGATGCAGACAACCCTTCGTACACCTCTGTGGATGGCGTGCTGTACGACAAGGACTGCTCAACGCTGATTGTTTATCCCTCCGGCAGAACCGGAGCGTATCGGATTCCCGATACTGTGACCACTGTCAATGACTATGCGTTCCAGGAGGGTAAGCTGTCCACGATTACTTTGGGGAAAAATGTTCGAAACGGAATGGACTATTATGTGGACTACTACATGATGTACTCTTTGGAGAATATCTTTGTAGATGCGGATAACCCCTATTACAGCGATATCGACGGCATTCTCTTTAACAAAGATCAAAGTGTTCTCTACAAGTGCCCGGAGAGGAAAACCGGTACGGTCACAATTCCCAGCACGGTAACCCGTGTTGGAACAAGTGCCTTCCGAAGTTGTACCGGCGTAACGAGAATCAATATTTACCGTCCCAGCGGCTCTTTGTCCTTTGACACATGGGAGTATCAGTGGGGTGCGGGCAATGCGGTGATTTACTGGCTGGGATAAGCAGGCTCCCGCATGAATTAGGAGGTGATATGGTTGCCGCGCATTCTCATAGACGCCCATAACCGAATTCTCTGCTATGGCAACCCCGCCGGGTACATCAGCGGAGAAAAAGCCATTGTCGATCCCATGTTCCAAACGGCCGAGCTGGAGTCATTCCTTGCTAAGCACAGCTTGGAGCCGATGTGGCAGGATGGTGTGTATGACCGCCTCGTCCTCGGTCGGCAAAGCGGCTCGGGCGAAAACGCCGAGCCACTCAAAAGCTGCCGGATCTGGCAGCTCCGTCCCGACACGCCCATGGAAATGCGTTTTATCGGGCTTGACCGAATGGAACGCGAATACGAAGGCCCTCGTCCCAGGGATTATGGGCTTGTCTATGACGGTCAGGTGGAAAGCAACGCGCTGGAGGATATCTGGAACAAGTTCAGCCGTAAGAACTTTGAGAGCGGCGGGCATCCCCTCGCCATCTCGGATGTGGTGGAGCTGTACGATGACGCAGGGAGCGAGTTCTACTACTGCGACCGCTATGATTTCGAGAAAATCAACTTCAGCGACCCGGAACAGACACAGGGGATGGTGATGCCCATGTAATACAGTTTCCCAAGACGGCGGAGACCGTCATTTTTTATATTAAAAATCTGAAACAGGAGGTAAATATCTATGGCAAAAGCACAGACCGCAGCCACCGCACAGGCCAGCCCGCAGGAGCAGGCAAAGCGTCAGCTCCCCATTGAATACGATGTGCGAATCCTATCCATTCGGACGAATGGGAGCACCCTCGCCACCGCCAGCGTGAACATCAACGGCGCATTCGCCATCCGCGGTGTCAAGGTGATGGACAGCAGCAAAGGCCCGTTTGTATCGCTTCCCGGTTACAAGGCTGGAAACGGTGAGTTCAAGGACATCTGCTTCCCCTGCACGAAAGAAGCCCGGCAGCAGTTTGACGGCGCTGTCATGGACGCCTATCAGCAGGCGCTCACACAGGTACAGTCGCAGTCCCAACGCAGCGCCCCTGACCCCTTCCGGCAAAAGACTCAGACCCAGACCATGTAATCCCCAACATCATTTTATATAGGAGGCAATCATTCATGAAAAAACTGTTTAAGAAAATCACAAGCTCTATCCGCCGCAGTGCAAACCGTGTGCGCTGTGCTATCAGCAACGCTGCTTTCACCGCCCGCACTATCCTGAGAAACCCTGTCAAATTTACCAAAGCGGCTCTGACTGGGAACGCCGGCGAGGGCTACATCGACACTGCCGTGAAGATCCTGATTGCAGTTGTACTCGGGGCACTTTTGCTTGCAGGTCTCTACGCATTGTTCGGAGATGTGGTCATGCCGACTCTTGAGACAAGAATCCGCGAAATGTTCGACTACGCGGGTTGATTCCAATGCTCTGCGCTGTCAAAGGGCTGGCCTTCGTATTGCTCCTGCTGACAGCGTCGGCAACAGATCTGAAAAGCAGGACAATACCCTATAGTGTCTGCATTCTCCTCGCACTGACGGGGCTGATGGATTTCAGCCCCGTCAGGCTGTGGGGACTTTTTCTTGCTGTTCCGTTCTTTATCGCATCAGGACTGAATCGAGGCGGTGCCGGGGACATCTTCCTCGTTGCCGCCTCTTGCTTTGTCCTTGGACTTGCCAAAGGCGCCGTTGGGTTGACGCTGGGTCTTTTCTGCTTTTGCCTGTTTTGCCTTGCGGCGTCCGCCGTGCGGAAGGCCAAAGGTCAGAAAGAGAAACCGGCCAGTTATCCATTGGCGCCGTTTCTTGCGGTGGGCTTTATCGCCGCATATTTCATTTAACAGGAGGTACCGCTCTATGAGTATTTTCAAAAATCGAACCGTCATCGGCATTATCTGCATCCTTGTGGCGCTGGTAATCTGCTTTGGCATCACACCGCTTTTCAATCAGGGCATGAGCAAGAAAACGGAGATCGTCCGCGTTGCCAAAGATATTCCTGCCGGAGAAATCATCACAAAAGACATGGTGACCACGGCGGAGGTGGGTGCCTACAACCTACCCGCCGATGTGTTCACAGATAAAAACAACGTCATCGGCAAATACGCCGTGGCAGACCTCGCCGTGGGCGATTACATCTTGCCCGCGAAGCTGTCCGAAGCGCCGGCCGCCGAGAATGCCTATCTTTACAATCTGGACGGCACCAAGCAGGCCATGTCGGTCACCATCAAATCCTTCGCCACGGGACTCTCCGGCAAACTGCAAAGCGGAGATATTGTATCGGTCATCGTCGCGGACTATCGGGAAAGCGGAGAAACCGTCATCCCGCCCGAATTGCAGTATGTGGAGATCATCAGCGTCACCGCCAGTACCGGCTACGACGCCAACACCGGCGATGCGGTGCAGGAGGATGAAAAGGAGCTTCCCTCTACCGTGACCTTCCTCGTTCTGCCGGAACAGGCAAAAGTCTTGGCCGGACTGGAGCAGAACGCTAAGCTTCATCTGGCGCTGGTCTTTCGCGGTACGGCAGAGAGCGCGGCCAGCTTTATTACGGCGCAGGATGAACTGATCGCCGAGCTCTATCCGGAACCGGAGACACCCGCCGAAGGCGAGTCTCCCGCAAACACTGAAGCACCAACGGAAGGAGAAGCGCCTGTCACTCCCGCCGCCCCGGAAAGCGAGGTCGAAGCGAATAATGAACTTTAAGAAAGCCGGTATTTTCAAGCGCGGCGGCGATGACGAGCCGGAGCAGGCGTGTCAGGACAGCGGCGGGATTCTCGCCGTCTGGGGCAGCCCCGGCAGCGGAAAGACCGTCACGGCGGTCAAGCTCGCCAAGGCGCTGGCAACCAAAAAGCGCAATGTGACGCTTGTCCTCTGCGATATGACCGCCCCCATGCTGCCCTGCATCTGCCCGCCCTCCGAGCTGGAGTGTGAGTCGTCCCTTGGCAGTATTCTCGCCGCCGCAAAAATCAGTGAAAATCTCATCAAGCACAACATGGTGACCCTCAAGCACAGCCAGTACATGACGATCCTTGGCATGCAAAAGGGCGAAAACGAGTACACCTACCCGCCCTATACCGAAAAGCATGCCGTGGAACTGCTGGAGGGTCTGCGGGAGATCGCGCCCTATGTGGTGGTGGACTGTGGCAGCTATATTGCCAATGACATTCTGTCGGCGGTTGCGCTGATGGAAGCGGACAGCGTTTTGCGCCTTGCCAACTGCGATCTCAAATCCGTCAGCTACCTCTCAAGCCAGCTTCCGCTCCTGGCTGAAGCCAAATGGGATGCGGACAAGCAGTATAAGGTGGCCGCCAATATCAAGCCCCAACAGGCCGCAGAGCATATCGGCAAGGTGCTGGGCAGCGTGGCGTTCCAACTCCCGCACTCTGCGGAATTGGAGGAACAGTTTCTGGCGGGCAGCCTCCTCGCAGACCTCTCCACGAAGGACTCCAGAGCGTTCCGCAAGGAGATCGACAAAATCATCGGGGAGGTGTTCGGATGTTAGGCCAGAAGCGCAATCCTTCCGCATTCGCACCCACCGCGCAGGAGAGCGAGCCTGTGCGGGAAGCTGTCTCAGCAGGCGTGTCTCCCGCGCCTGTCCAAACGCAGGAGACTTCCATTCCTGCGGATAAAGAGCTGTCCCGCACGCTCTCCGCAGAAGCCGCAGGCAGAGCGCACGGCCTGTTTTTTACGCCGGAGGACAGCGGGCGGGATTTTCAATCTGTGCTGCGGGATGTGCAGGAATATATCTCTACAAATTACGCGGAGCTTGTCATCGGCGTCGGCGAAGACAACAAAGAACAGGTCAAGCGATATATTTCCAAATACATTCAAGATCAGCGCATTGCTGTAAGCAATATGACATCGGGCGAGCTTGTTGATGCGCTGTACAGCGAAATGGCAGAGTTCAGCTTCCTGACGAAATATTTAAATGACAAGCGTGTCGAGGAAATCAACATCTATGCGTATAACAACATCTTCGTGCTTTATTCAGACGGCAGTATTTTGCGATTGGAGGAGAGCTTCGTTTCCCCGGAGCAGGCTTTTAATGTGGTGCGCCGCATGCTTCATATTTCCGGGATGGTACTGGACAACGCCACACCTATCGCGGAAGGCTATCTATCCCGCAATGTCAGAATTGCCGCGCTGAAGGACGGCATTGTGGACTCGGATGTTGGAGTGGGTGTGTCAATCCGAATTGTAAACCCGCTTCGGCTCAAGAAGGAAGATTTCATTCGCAACGGTACAGCGACAGAACCGATGCTGGATTTCCTGTCACTATGTACGCGCTATGGGATATCTGTCTGCGTGGCTGGCTCCACAGGCAGCGGAAAAACGACCTTGTTGGACTGGATGCTCAGTACAATGCCGGACTGGATGCGTATTGTCACGATAGAAAGCGATGCGCGGGAAATGAATCTGGTCAGGTATGATGAGTCTGGGAAACCCGTCAATTGTGTCCTTCACACCATTACCAAAGGTGCTGTGACAAGCGAGGATTTGCTGATTAAGGCACTGCGCTTCCACCCGCACATCATCTGCCCGTCCGAAATGCGCAGCGGAGAAGCACTCACCGCCGTTGAAGCGGCGAACACAGGACACACCGTACCCACTACAACGCACTCCTCCAGTGCCCATGGGACATGGAAGCGCATCTATCGTCTTGCACAGCGCAAAAACGGCGCCGCAGACACAGGCCTGCTGAACGAGGTTTATTCCGCATTCCCAATTGTGGTCTACGCAAGGCAGCTTGAAAATATGCAGCGGAAGATCACTTCCATTATGGAGTGCGAGCTTATGCCAAACGGCGAGCCGCAGTTTCACACGCTCTATGAGTATCAGATCACGGAGAATCGCTTTGAAAACGATAAGTTCTATATCTCCGGCCATCACAGACAGGTCTCGACCATCTCAAAGAGCTTGCAGGAAAAGCTGATACAAAACGGACTGCCATCGGCGGAGCTTGAAAAACTGCTCAAAACGGAGGACAACACATGACCACGTTACTTCTCGCTGCCTGCGCCGGTATGATTACCGGCGCTTTTCTCATTTTACGCATTTCGCCGATGGACTTCACCACCGGCGTATTTCAAAGACTGACCTCTGCGCCCAAAAGCATTCGCTCGGACATCAATGAACTCACCCGTCGAAAGAAGCCGGGGTTCCTCCGCAGGGAGATCATGGAGGCACAGGCAATTCTGCGCGCAACCGGCAAGGCGGAGCGATTTCCAACGATTTGCGCCATCTCTATTCTCCTGTTCGCTGTGGGCGCCGGCATTGCCATCGTAATGGGCAACTTTTTCCTTGTACCCGTCCTTGCTGCCGGTCTCGCCTTCGCGCCCTTTTGGTATGTGAAGCTCACGGCCGGAGGGTATAAGCGGGATGTAGCCTTGGAGCTGGAGACAGCGCTCTCCATCATCACCAACGCCTATCTGCGCAGCGAGGATATCGTGACCGCCATCAGCGAAAATGTTGATTATCTCAATCCGCCCGTCTACAAGGTGTTTTACAGCTTCCTGTTCCAACTTGAATATGTAGACCCGGATGTGGATGTGGCTATCGGCTCCATGCGTCTTGCCATCGACAACGAGGTTTTCCGCGAGTGGTGCGATGCGCTTGCCGCCTGCCAATTCGACCGCAGCCTGAAAACCACGCTGATGCCCATTGTGTCAAAGCTCTCGGATATTCGCATTGTCAACGGTGAGCTGCAAAACCTTGTATTCGCCCCGCGTAAGGAGTTTATGGTCATGGTGGCGCTGGTGCTGTGCAACATTCCTTTGCTGTATTTTCTCAATAAAGACTGGTATGCCACCCTGATGCACACGATCCCCGGACAGGCGGTGCTTGCGCTCTGCGCCGTAGCAATTTTCGTATCCTTTGCATTCGTAATCAAATTAACTCAGCCTATCGAGTACAGGAGGTAAGGAATGAGCAAAGAAACGTATCTAACCCCCCTCGGAGAGCTGGGGGAAGGTCGAAGGGGGATTGTTCTCCCTTCGAAGGCGCACAGTGAGCGAAGCGAACTCTATCGCTTCCGCAGAAGCGATGTGCGCCATAGGAGGTGATGACGGCTATGACATTTTTACTGTTCCTTTTCGGCGCAGCCGTTGCCGCCGGCCTGTTTTTCATCGCCGCGGATGTCCTCAAGCTGCCCCGTCTGGCAACGGAGAAGGCGCTGTTGTCGGCTGGAAAGAGCGATAAGCAGCGGATGAAATCGCTGGATGCGCTGTTCCTCGGCTGGGCGATCAAGCTCTCCCGCTTTGTCCGCATGGACGAGTATCGGCATAACCGCATGGAGCGGATGCTGACAGCGGCGGGTATGGACATGACGCCGGAGGTCTACACGGCCTATACGCTGGTCAAGCCCGGTGCGCTTTTGCTGGGCATCATCCCATGCCTGCTCATTCTCCCGCTTCTTTCCCCGGTCATGGTCATTCTCGCTGTTTTAGTCTATTTCAAGGAATCTAAAAAAGCAGAGGAACGGGTGGCGGCACGGCGGGATAAGATCGAAGCCGAGCTGCCAAGGTTTGTGGCAACCGTGGAGCAGGAGCTTTCGTCCAGCCGCGATGTGCTGACGATTTTGGAAAACTACAAGCGCCATGCGGGTCCCGAGTTTGCCTCGGAGCTGGATGTTCTGACGGCAGACATGCGCTCGTCCTCGTATGAAGCGGCACTGGTGCGCTTTGAGAGTCGCATTGGCTCTCCCACACTGTCGGATATCGTGCGCGGACTTATCGGCGTCCTGCGCGGCGATGATGGCCGGATGTATTTTCAAATGCTCAGCCACGACCTCAAGCAATTGGAGCTGCAGCGGCTCAAGGCACAGGCGGCGAAGATACCACCTAAAATTCGTGTGTTCAGCTTTGTGATGCTGGTCTGCTTTATGCTGGTCTATATCATCGTCATCGTGATGCAGATTCTGACCTCGCTGGGCGGGCTGTTCTGATGGGAGGTGATGAATCAGTGGAAAACGAAGAATTGAAGAACGCCTTTGAAGAAAAGCTTGGAAAGAATTACGCTCAATTCATGATTAAATGCCTGGCAATGAGTCCGTCTGAGCTCATAGACGCGGCGGAAGAAATTGCCGCCACAAAAATGATGATAAAGGAGCTACCGGAGGTCGCGTCCGTGGAGGACATGGAATACCTTATGCGGTTTGAAGACCCTCTGGAAATCGTGAGCAGCGGCTGGATGCTCACGGATGATGTCGATCATACGGACGAGCTGCAATACACGCTCGGCAGTATCACCTGCAGCCGGTCGGCGGATCGTTGCTATCCCCTCGACCCCGAATACGCACAGGATGAGGGAGGGATGACATTATGCTGAAAAAACTCAAAGCCGGAAAACCGGGCGAAGGCTATATCGACATGTGCGTCCTGATCCTCTGCGCCATGCTGGTCATTGCGCTGGCGGTCAAGGTACTGCCTGTGTATGTGGCAAAACAGCAGCTCGACACCTACGCCACAGAGCTGGTGCGGGAAGCGGAGATTGCGGGACGGGTCGGCAGCGAAACCAGCCGGCGCGCAGCCATCCTATCCGAGCGTCTGGAAATACAACCGGAAATCCAGTGGTCGAGAACAGGCAGCATCCAGCTAAATGAGGAAGTGACCGTCACTGTTACACTGGATGTAGATATCGGCTTCGGAGGTTTGGGCAGCTTTCCGATAGAGCTGACCGCGCAGGCCACGGGCAAAAGCGAGGTGTATCACAAATGAGCAGCATCAAGCCATACCCGCTTCGTATCGCCAAATGCTCAAAAGGCGCACGCAATAAACCGGTTAAAAAGATAACTGTCAAACAGAAGGCAAAAGACTTTCTGAAAAAAGGCCCTCGCGGCGATGGCTTTCCTATGACCATCGCCGTGACGCTTGTTTTGCTGCTCATTTTCTGTGGCATTGGTGAATATTTCCGCGTTGCCATCATCGCCCAGGGCGTGCGGGACGCGACCCAGCAGGCCATCATTGCCACGATTAACGACAACTATGACGACGTCTACCACTCCGTGAGGGAGGGATATGCGGCGGGATGGTTCCCGACAGAGGACGAAGCATGGGAGGAAAGCGTGGATGAGGGCAATGTATACGCCAATCTCGCCGCAACGCTGGGTCTGACCTCGGACGGCGCAGGATACATCAAACACGCAGGAGATGAGGTGGAGTTTGTCCTGTCCGGCCTGACGGTGGAGCTGAACAACAATGACCTTGCCTCCGGCGAGAGCGAGGGCTATCTGGCAGACGCGGTCGTCATGCTGGAGATTCCGACACAGTTTGCAGGCGCCGTTCTGCCGCCGCTCCACATCGACCTGCGGGTGCAGGCCAAGTATGTCCCCAAGTTCTGATATTCTTTTGATAATTCAGTAGACTTCCACACGCTCCTGTGGTAGGGTGCGAATTAGAGGGCAACCATTGAAAACACTGCAAAAAGGAGGCCAAATGCCATGACAGATAAGAAAAAAAGAACCATGCTCATCGCAGCCGGAGCGCTGCTCAGTCTCGCGCTCATTGTGGGGATTGCCAGCCGCTTCGGAGGGAACGCCGATAAAACGGACCCCGTGCTGGAAAGCGGCAATCAGGGCGGCAACACACCGGTAGTGGATATCCGCGCGCCGGAAGAAACAGTGAAGCCCCAAATCAATGTGAACATTAACACCGGCAAGGGTACGAAGCCGACGACCGACCCCGGTGCGGGAGCAGATGACACGGGTACGGAGCAGACCATACAGGCTGCGCCTGCCAAGCCGGAAGCGCCGGAGCCGCCTGCGCCTGTGGCTGAGGATCACGGCAGTGAGGATGTGCCGGAGGCTGAGCGCAACACGGAAACGCCGCCCACTTACAAGCCGGAGGATACGACCGTGACAACGCCCGCCGCACCGCAGGGTGGAAGCACTAATGAAAGCGGTCAGATGTATGTGCCGGGTTTTGGCTATGTGGACATTGGCTCTGGCAACCAAGGCGGAACGCTGGACGATATGTATGAAAGCGGCGAAAAAGTCGGTGTCATGGATTAGAGCACAAAAAACGAAGTATCAATGCAGGGATGCGGTTCAAAAGAGCCGCATCCCTGTTGATTTTATAAGGGAGGTGTTTCATTGAAACGGATACTATCGGCAATTCTTTGCTTTGCCCTCTTGCTGGCTGCTGCAGTCCCAGCCTACGCCACCGGCGATCCCAACATTGATGGCGGTGGTGGGGGTATGGGCGACGGCACCAGTTCTAATTATTGGAATCCCGGCATGGACGGTGTTCGCGTGACCATTGTGGAGTCTGACTCACACGCAATCGCAAGTGCGTCGATTGACTTGACCAACAAAACTCCAGCTGCAAATATCGTTGACTTCGGCAAAAACTGTAAGCTGGAATACAACGGTGGACAGAGCCTGTCAGCACAGGTCAATGCCTACACATACAGGAACCCAGGGCAAAGCCTTCCGCGCATTATCTCCTCCGGCAGTGCAGGCGCAAACATTGAGGCCATCAAGAGTTATTTCACAGACGCGCAAGTCCTACGAAGCCTCTGCGGGTACATCGGCTTCGACTACGACATGCTCATCGGCGGCGAATACAAGCTGGTGGTCGAGCCGATTGCATATCTTTGCTATAACGGCGTTCAATACGCCATGACGGCAACGGAAGCGGCGCTCTATGACCAGCAGGTCAACGGAAGCCTTCGCTCGTGGATGGGCTCTCTGACGCACAAAAACCTGCCGTTGGCGATCTTCCTTAAAACCTCAGATCTTGGCTATCCCGCATGGTCGGGCAGTAAAACTGCCAAGGTCAGCAATGCGGATATTATCTCTTCCCTCGGCATCGGCATTGTCCGTTTTACGGAGCAGCCGGAGGAACCGGAAATTGCGGCCTATGACTATGAATACAGAGTGGACACCGACGTCATCACCTCCGTGGAGGTGTCGGGCGGTCAGGCAGATCCCGACAATCCTGTTTCTGTGCGGTTCAATATTGACGGGAGAAGCTATACGGTATCCGAAGTCTACTACCCGGACGGCGACAGCCAGCTCGTATGGGTGAAGTGGCACACGCCGAATGAGCCGTGCGTCATCAGCATCGACGTCAGCGTATCCGGACCCGGCTGGGCGCAAAGCACCGTCAACTGCAATATCATCGATCTTGCCGGCAATGACCCACCGAATCCGTTGGCGGATGACCGCAACGACAGCTTCTCACCGGCGCCCGTCCCCGTCAATGCGGACGTTACCTCGGCAAGCTGGGGGATCTGGAGTCCTTGGTGGCAGGAATACTGGGTTTGGATTCCCGTATGGGTGAAGTGTTGGCACTCAGATCGCTGGACAGACTCTGAGGGAAAAAGCCATACCGACCATTGGTATCACTGGGTTGATGAGGGCTATTGGGAGGATCAGGGCTGGTGGGAGTTCGACTGGAACGGTTATACCGCAAGCCTGACCGCCTCCATGGACATCACACCGGATGACAAGTCACCGACCGCCACGGCCTACAGCCTGAAAAGCGGATACGGCATTCAGCAGCGCGTCACGGCAAGAGTGACAACCAGCCAAAGCAGCGCTACCACAGCGGCGCAGAATGCCATAACTTATTTCCCGGAGTTTGGCTACGAGTTGTACTGGCGGCTGCTGGAACCGGACATCACGGGCAAAAACTCCTCCTTTGAGTTCCAGCAAAACCGATATTCCACCTACAATCGGCGCACACATTTCACGCCGATATGGATGCCGGACGGAGCATATACGCCCTACACATGGCTTCTCGACTGTTGGACGCCCGCAGGGATGCTGTCGATGAATCTGACCGACAGCGTCACCATCCGTGGAAACCTCTGGGAGGAGTGGCACATCGCACCCTCAAAACCATAAGCACAATTCAAATGCCGCTGAGCAGCACCGCTCAGCGGCTCTTTTTATGAAAGAAAGGTGGTTTTCGTATGAAACACAAAAAAATGATTGCTATGCTCTGTGTGAGCGTCTTGCTTGTCTGCTGCATGGCAACGACCGCATTTGCAGCCGGAGATGTGGCCGGCGCAATTGAAGGCACATGGAACGATGCGTCTGAGCAGATTAAGTCTGTTGTGGACAATGTTGTATTCCCCGCAATTGACCTCATCCTTGCCGTATTCTTTTTTGCCAAGCTCGGAACGGCGTACTTTGACTACCGAAAGCACGGCCAGTTTGAATGGGCGGCGCCGGCCATTCTGTTCGCCTGCCTTGTGTTCACCCTGACGGCACCCCTCTATGTTTGGACGATTCTCGGAATGTGAGGTGATAGTGAATGAGCCATCTAACACTGACCACAAAAAACGGGGAAACCCAGGAGCTGTCCCTACCACTATGTGCGGAAGAATACCTTCACAGACCCGTACCGTCCTTCTTGGCTTACGGCGCGGCGTCTGTCACATTCGATACCCCGGACGAAGGGCTAAACGAGGCGCTGGCCGACTGTATGCCCGAAAAGCTGGAGGGCGGCATTCAGGAGCTGAGCTTGCTGGCATACATCCTCGGCAAAACGGACGAAGCCGGTCTTGCCCGCATCGTCGATACGCTGCCGGATAGCTATACCAGTGCCCAAGAGGTTCTTCAAGGTATTTATTCCAAGTACGACATTGAGCGCTTTGCAGAGCAGCATAAACGGAGTCAGCATCGAGATATTGACAGCCAGCGCATGACAGGCGGTGAGCTTTTTGAACGATTCATGGAGCGCACCAGAGAAAACGGCGATGCCGCCCGCTTCGATGAAATTGGTGACTATGTGCTGCCGGATGATATGGAAAAGGGCAAGCTGTGCAGCTATGAGTTTGATATGCTCCCCATCGTGAACTTTGGAGGCTCCGAGGGCATCTATATCGACTGTTCCCTTCGTGGCAAGTTCGATGAAAGCGGACGCAGCTCCCTGCACATTGGAACGCTCAAAACACTTAGCACGGATCTGGACGCCTGCAAAACCATGGGCGAGCTGTGCGGGGCCCTTATGCATTATGCGAACAGCTTCGTCAACGAGAATCTGTATCTCTTCGACAGTGCGGAGTCAATCGAGCGTATGCTCACAAAGCCCCTTCGGATCGAGCAGGGACAGACGGAAGCGCCGCAGCTCAGTAGTCAACAGATGTAAGTGGGGGTACGGAAAGCGAGGTGATTTAGCAATTGTTTATATGGGATTTTTTGCTCGGCGATGTAATGGATCAGGTCATTGACTGGATCTACGGTCAGATTGTCGGCTTCCTCGGCGACTTTTTTGCCCAGATGGGCAATATGGGCGTGGAACTGTTCGACATGAGTTGGGTGCAGTCCATTGTTCTCTTTTTTAGTTACTTTGGCTGGGCGCTCTATGGCGTGGGGCTGGTGGTATCCGCCGCAGAGTGCGGCATTGAATATCAGACCGGGCGTGGCGGCAGTGTGAAGGAAACTCTGCTGGGCGCACTCAAGGGCTTTCTCGCCGTAAGTCTGTTTTCCACAGTGCCAGTGGAGCTGTTTAAGCTGTCGGTGGATTTACAGTCCAGCCTCACAGCAGGCATCACCGGCTACGGCTCAGGCATCGATACGCTGGCGGGCAACATCATCGCCGACCTTCAGGCTGGAGGAACGCTCACGGAAGTGACAGCCTCCGGGGAAATCTTCGGTGGTATCGGTTCTATTACCAGTCCCATCCTGATGCTGTTTATCATCATTATGATGGGCTACGCTGTGATTAAGGTGTTTTTCGCCAATCTCAAAAGGGGCGGCATTCTGCTCATCCAGATTGCGGTGGGCAGCCTGTATATGTTTGGCGTACCGCGCGGCTATACCGACCCCTTCTTCCAGTGGTGCAAACAGATCATCGGCCTGTGCCTGACCACCTTTTTGCAGGCGACCATACTCGTGGCGGGGCTGATGGTCATTCCCGAACACTGCCTGCTGGGGCTTGGGCTGATGCTGGCATCGGGAGAGGTTCCGCGAATCGCCGGCGCGTTCGGTCTTGACACCAGCACCCACGCAAACATCATGTCCGCCGTCTATACCACACAGGCGGTGGTCAACACCACCCGCGCAATCACGCAGGCGGTGGCAAAATAATGGAGGTGAAATCGTGATTATTTATGTGGCGTCCCCGTATGCCGGGGATGTTGAAAAGAATATTGAATACGCAAAGAGGGCGTGCCGGACTGTCATGGAACAGGGGCACGCTTTTTTTGCGCCTCATCTGCTGTATCCGCAGGTGCTGGATGACGGCAATCTGATGGAGCGCCACAGAGGAATCGACATGGGACTTGCCATGCTCTCTCGCTGCGATGAGCTGTGGGCGTTTGGGGAATGTATGTCCAGCGGCATGATTGCCGAGCTGGATGAAGCCGAGCGTCTCGGTATTCCCGCACGAAGGATGCAACTGGCAGAAGAAAAAGAATCGGCCGTGGAGAGGCGTCCCCTCTGCTCCATGAGATTATAAGCCATGCTGACGATGGGAAGCCTCTTCGATGGGATCGGAGGCTTCCCATTATCGGCTGTCCGCAACGGCGTGGAGCCGTTGTGGGCAAGCGAGATTGAAGCCTTTCCCATTGAAGTTACGAAAATCAGATTCCCCGGTATGGTTCATGTCGGGGACATTACACAGCTAAACGGTGCGGAGCTGCCGCCTGTGGATATTATCTGCGGCGGCAGCCCATGTCAGGATCTGTCAGTGGCCGGAGCGAGAGCCGGTCTCGCCGGAGAACGATCCGGCCTGTTCATGGAGCAGGTCCGCATTACGAAGGAGATGAGAAATGCAGATTTATTACGAGGACGAGCAGATATGTCTGTTCGACCCAGATTCCTATGCTGGGAAAATGTCCCCGGCGCCTTCTCAAGCGGATCGCCAAAAGGCGAAGATTTCCGCATTGTCCTCGAGGAGATCGTCCGAATTAAAAACAATACCCTTCATGTCCCTCGACCTCAATCCGGACGCTTTGAACCTGCTGGGCGAATATTATTGGGAAATACTTTCTCCCTGGCGTGGCGAGTCATCGACGCTCAATACTGGGGTGTCGCCCAAAGACGCCGTCGAATCTTCCTTGTCGCAGATTTTGCAGGCGCAAGTGCCCCTGCGATACTATTTGAGCAAGACAGCCTGCTTGGGAATCCTGCGGCGGGCTGATGTAAGAGGAAAATCGCTGCCGCCTCAGCTCAAGGAAGCGCTGGAGATACAGGCGGGAATTGCCAGCGTCGACGCAGCTCTTACAGAAACAGTCGGCTTCGACGGTTACAACGGTGATCTCACCGGAGATAAAGCTGCTACACTCGGCGTCAATTGTGGTATGTCCACCGGACGCAACGGCGTGATCGGCCGACAGCCGACTGCATTTGCAGCCAACCAGCGAGATGAGGTGCGGGACCTGCACGATGTGGCAGGCGCACTCGGCGCACAGCCGGGTATGAAACAGCAGACCTTTGTTGCCGAAGCCTGCCTGACACCATGGGATGTGCAAAGCCGCCGAATCTTTGAAGAAACCGGCACCTGGCCTGCCCTATATAGCGGTGAGGGCGGCGGACACGGGTATGTAAAAACACAGCGTCCGGCCCTTGCAGCCGGCGTTATCAGCAAAGGAAACGGCGATTGCTTTCTCATACCCGAAAAGCATACCGCACTTACAGGCGGCGGCGGTCAGGCAGGTCAGGGTTATCCCTGCGTCATGGCAGCTGGTTTTTGCGCCGGTGCGGGACCATCTGCCGGTGGAATCGGTTATACAGAAGAATTATCCCCAACACTAAAGGCATCCGAAAGTGGAACCAATATGGTTCCCAGTATTCTGTGCCTCAATGATCAGGGCGGTGCGCAGATGCACTGCACCGAGGATATAACCGGCACACTTCGCGCACAGGAGCACGGGCATCAGCCCTTGGTTTTTGAGAATCACGGCATTGATGCGCGTTACAACGGACCGTATGATGTTGCTCCAACCCTTTCTGCCAGAAGCGGTACAGGCGGCAACAACCTCCCGTATGTTGTCGATGAGCCTGAAACCTACTGCATCGTAGGCAATGTTATCGACCGCAAGGCCGAAAACGGTGGCAACGGGCTCGGCTGTCAAAAGGACATCAGCTATACTCTGACCGGGATGGACAGGCACGCAGTCTACTCCCGCCAGCGGGTGGATGTGTTCAAGGACGATGAGATTGCCAGCACACAGAGCGCCCGCCAGCACAAGGATGCTACTGACCTCATCTGTCAGCCCACCTATCAGAATACGGTGGGAACTATCGGCTATACGGATCACAAAGGTATCAACAATCAATTCGTATCTGAGGATAAATGCATCGTGGAACCGCAAAATCTCATCCGCCGTCTGACTCCGCTGGAGTGTGAGAGGCTGCAAGGCTTCCCTGACGGATGGACGGATATACCCGGCGCATCGGACAGCGCACGCTATAAGGCGCTGGGGAACAGTGTGGCGATCCCCTGTGTGGAGTTTGTTCTGCGGGGCATCGCTGCTGTTCTTGTCCAATTTAAACCGAGTAAGTAAAATGCTTTCCTTTGCCGGTATTCTTCGTTGGTATTGGTCAATAGCTATTCCCTTTACTTCACGCTATACTTGGCTTGCAAATCAGGAAAGGAAGTGGCCGCCGTGGAGAACACCAAGAACCTTTGCGCGCAGATTCCCGAAACCCTGCATGCCAGAGTGCGGGCAGAGCAGGAACAGTCAGGTCAGACATTGAGCCAGTATGTCACCGCGCTCATTACCGAATACTACAATCAGAAAGAAGGAAAGAAAATGGACGGCAACAGAACAATGGCGTTTCAGATTTCGGAGGAACTGTTCCAGAGGATCAAGCGCTATCTCGACAGCGAATCTGAGCGCAGCGGTCGAAAAATCAGCCAGCGGGAGTTCGTGCTCGGTCTCATCCAGCAGGCGCTGGACGAAGCAAACATTGTATGAGTTCAACTATGAAGGGCTGCCGAAAGGCAGCCCTTACCTTTTGGAGGTGAACATTTTTGTATATTTACCCTGACAATCTGAAGGCGAGAGCAACGCTCTGGCTGTGGGCGCTGCGGGATGTTGGAATAATGGGCGTAGGGCTTTTGCTCTCCGTCTTTGCCGTGGCGAGGCTGGGGCTGTACCTCCCGCTTGTCCTTACGGCGGTCTATGGCTTTCTCAGCATCCGCTTCGACGACACCAGCATTCTTGACTTCATCCGTTATGCCTTCGCCTATTTTTTCGGCAGGCCGCAACTATATAAATGGAGGATCAGCGCATGAGCAGAAAAACAGAAAAAGCCGCCGCAAGGGAGAAAGCCTCCACCCGGCAGCTCATGGACATTGACGGGATCGCAGACTACTGCCTTCAGACAGGTCACGGCGACCTCGTCTTTTTTTCGATCAAGCCCACCAATATCAGCGTACTGTCGGAATCCAGCATCTCCTCACGGATCTATGCGCTGATGACGGTGGTCAAGGGTATGGCGGAGCTGGAGATGCTCTGCCTCAACTCCCGTGAGAACTTTGAGGGCAACAAATCCTTCCTCAAACGGAGGATGGACGAGGAAGATAACCCAGCCATCCGCAAGCTGCTGGAACGCGACTCCACCCATCTCGACAGGATGCAGACGCAGATGGCAACCTCACGGGAGTTTCTAATCATCATTCGGCTGAAGGACGAAAAGCAGACGGATATCTTCCCGTACCTATCCCGAATTGAAAAATCTCTCAAGGATCAGGGCTTTACCGCCCGCAGATTGAGCGCTGGGGATATCAAGAACATCCTCGGCGTTTACTATGAGCAGAATGTCACCACAGAGAAATACGAGGATTTTGATGGTGAACGCTGGATCATCATCGGAGAGTAACAGGAAACATTAAAATGCGGCCGGCAGGATGGCGATCCTGACAGACCGTATATCGGCAACACATCATGAACGCCTCCTGCCCCGCGGACAGGAGGTATCACAAATTGTCAAAAGGCAAAAAAAGAACCACATCCCCGCAGGCCGAAAGCGGCAAGGTCAAGGATTTCCTCGACATGGTGGCGCCGTCCGTGGTCAAGTTCAGCCCCGACCACTTCATTGCCGGCAATACCTTCCGCTGCGTGTGGGCGCTGCGGGAGTATCCCACCAGCACGGACGAGCAGGCCATCCTCCGGCATCTCGGCGAGATGGACGGCGTCACCCTCCGTATCTATACCCGGCAGGTGTCGGCCAGCGAGGAAAAGCGCATTATCCAGAACGCGAACAACAAAAACAAGATGAGCCGATCCAATACCAATGACCTCCAGCAGACGGTCACGGCGGAAAGCAACTTGCAGGATGTGGTGACGCTGGTCTCCACCATGCATCGAAACCGTGAACCGCTCCTGCACTGCGCGGTGTATATTGAGCTGATCGCACATGACTATGACGCACTGAAGCTCTTGCAGACGGATGTGCTGACAGAGCTGGTGCGGAGCAAGCTCAATGTGGACAGGCTCATCCTACGCCAGCAGGAGGGCTTCGGGTGTGTCGGCCCCAGCGGGCACAACACCTTCGGCGCACAGTTTGAGCGCGTGCTGCCCGCCAGCTCGGTCGCCAACCTCTATCCCTTCAACTACAGCGGCAAGACGGACGCCCACGGCTTCTATCTCGGGCGCGACAAGTACGGCTCCAACATTCTTGCGGATTTCGAGCAGCGGGACGATGATAAGACCAACAGCAGCATTTTAATTCTTGGCAACAGCGGTCAGGGCAAGAGCTATCTGCTCAAGCTCATCCTATGCAACATTCTGGAGTCGGGCAAATCGGTGATCTGCCTCGACCCGGAGCATGAGTATGTGGAGCTGTGCCAAAACCTCGGCGGGTGCTTTATCGACCTTATGAGTGGTCAGTATATCATCAATCCCCTGGAACCCAAGGCATGGGATGAGGACGGCGGCTCGGACGATGACGCGCCGGAGGCATTCCGGCAGCGGACGAAGCTCTCCCAGCATATCTCTTTCCTCAAGGACTTCTTCCGTTGCTACAAGGATTTTGACGACAGGCACATCGACGCCATTGAATTGATGCTTGGCAGGCTCTACGCCAAGTGGAATATCTCAGACCGCACCAGCTTTGGTAAGCTCACACCTACAGATTACCCCATCCTCTCTGATCTCTACGCTTTCATCGAAGATGAGTACAAGAGCTTCGATGAAAGCAAACGTCAGCTCTACACCGCCGAGCTTTTGCAGGAGATCCTCCTCGGGCTGCATTCCATGTGCATGGGCGCGGAGAGCAAGTTCTTCAACGGGCACAGCAATATCACAAGCTCACGCTTTGTGGTCTTTGGCGTCAAGGGGCTCTTGCAGGCCAGCAAAAATGTGAAGAACGCTCTGCTGTTCAATGTGCTGTCGTATATGTCCGACCGGCTTTTGACGGCAGGCAGCACAGCGGCGGGAATCGATGAGCTGTACCTCTTTTTGACCAATCTGACCGCCATTGAGTATATCAGAGGTTTCATGAAACGGGCAAGAAAAAAGGAATCCAGCGTCATTCTGGCAAGTCAGAATCTGGAGGACTTCGCCATCCCCGGCATCGCGGAGCTGACAAAGCCGCTGTTTTCCATCCCCACTCACGCTTTTCTCTTCAACGCCGGCCAGATCGACAAGCGATTTTATATGGACACCCTGCAGCTTGAAGAATCGGAATACAACCTCATCCGTTTTCCGCAGAGAGGCGTATGTCTCTACAAATGTGGCAACGAGCGGTATAACCTTGCCGTCCACGCGCCGGAGTATAAGGAGAAGCTGTTCGGAAAGGCTGGTGGCCGGTAATGGCGGTATCCGCGGCGGCAATCGCAAAAGCGGCGGCGATGGTGCTGTCCAACGAGAAAACCCGCAAGGCGGTGGGCTGGACAATCGCCGCCATCCTCTCACCGCTCATCCTTGTCATTGTGGTCATTGTAGCCCTGCTCTCCGGCACAACTCAGCATAACAACGCCGCCGTTGACCTTGTGTTCAACGGCGGCGCTTTTCCGTCCACCATGGCGGTGGAGTATGCCGCGCAGGTACAAACCATGCAAGGCTGTCTTGCCACTCTGGACTATGCCATTGCCGGTGTGAACGCCGAGATGGAAAGCGGCACGCTGGATGGGGCGATGGTAAAATCAGTTTTCTATTCTCTGAAGTTCGGCGATCCTGCGCTCAGCCTGTCTGCTTCGGAGGCAAGAGCCTTTGCGGATTGCTTCGTGCGGTATGAAACACGGACAAGAACGGTGGAATCCGGCACCGACCCGGACACCGGCGAAACCCTTTACGCAGAGGAAGAATACACCGTGGCCGTAGCTGTCAGCCAATACGAGGCATACAGCAATCTGTCCGCGGCGGGATACCCCGTGACCTCCGCTCTCTCCGACAACGCCCATGCCGTCTACATCCGCATTGCCTACGGAAACGGTGGCAGCTACACCGGTGCAATCGAATACGGCGGTGAGCGCATGACCGAGTTGGATATCTCGCAGTTCACCGATGCGTCTACAAAGAATGCCGCAGACCTCGTCACCTATGCCATTCACGCATGGGAATCAGGCTGGGGCTATGTGTGGGGTACCTTCGGAGATGTACTGACAGAATCCTATCTGCAAAGCAAAATAGCACAGTACCCGGACGGTGTCGGTGACAAGGAGTCCATCATCCGCGAGAAGTGGCTGGGTGGCAGAACCACCGACTGCGTTGGTCTCATTAAAGGCTACGGCTGGCTCGACCCGGCGACGCTCACCATCGGCTATGGCACAAATGGGATGCCCGATGTTGGCGCAGATCAGATGTACAACAACGCCACGGTCAAGGGCAGCATGGACACCATGCCCGACACGCCAGGGCTTGCCGTTTGGCACAGCGGACACATCGGCGTCTACATCGGGAACGGAGAAGTCATCGAAGCCATGGGCACCAGCTATGGCGTGGTCAAAACGCAGCTCTCCGAGCGGAGCTGGACGGCGTGGCTGGAAGTGCCATATATCAATTACAATTAGGAGGTATTTTTTATGAAGAAAGTCAATATCACCCTCTCGTTTGACGATGAGAGAATGGACGCACTGGAATTCTCGCTGAAGAAGGAGAACTCCACAGTACAGAAGCGCATGGACGATGCGCTGAAAGAGCTTTACGAGAAAACCGTACCGGAGCCGGTGCGGGAGTATCTGGACAGCCGCTCCGCTCCCGTCGCAAATGAAAAACCCAAGCGTCCGGCAAAGCCTGCCGCGCCTAAAACGCAGTTCCCTTCAACGAAGCCCTCTCCCTCTGCTGTTGCGCCGATGAAGGAGGTTGAGAAAAATGCCTGATGATGTTTCCATTGAACTGTGGATGGACAGACGCAGGCTGGCGGCGCTGGACAAAGCGCTCTCGCATATTGGATACGACAAAGGTGCGGAAAAGTATATGCAAGACAGGTTCATCGACACATACGCCGAAATTGTCCCAACGGATATTCAATCTTCCATTGATACGGAACTTGCGGCAGAGCTCCTTGCCGACAAGCGTCTTGCGGAGGAACAACAGCGCATTTGTGCATTCCATGTGACGGAGAACGGTCAGAGTCAATATTTTTCCGTTGACGAGGGCCTCGAACTTTTGGATGCGGCGAAAAAGTTGCGCTCATACCTGACTGCGGAGCCTGTGGCAAAACCCGACTGCTTTGAAAAAATGTTTCTCCATCCTGCGGTAATCACCGCAGAAAAGTTTGATGAGCTGGCTGTCCTTCGCATGGACAACACCGGCAAGGTCACCGGCGTGTTTGATGTTGACTTCGATAAGCATGAGTTTTCCGGGGTACACATTATGAACGGTTGGAAAACCTATGCCCTCGGCGATATCTCCACCGCAGCCTATCGTGCCACCCACAGACGACTACTTTCGAGAGATGAGCAATATGAGAAACTGTTCGACTATCTGGACGGCAAGGAGCTTACCTCCGCAGGCCATCTCTCTGCTCGCGAGCTTTCGTTTGAGGATGAGATCTGCGAAATGGATGAGCGCCTCAACTTTATGCTGAACGGTGGTTTTGATGTGGACGCTGTGTTCGATACCTTTGTGGTGACAGATCAGAACGATGACTGGCTCAACATCTACGCCAACTACGATATGCCCTCCGGCAAAGTCTGCGATACGCTGGACATTGTCCTGCACCGCGGCGATGGCTCGGATGAGGAACTCAGCTACACGCTGAACGCCGCCGAAAAAGAAGTGGTGCGACGCGCCATGAATGATTACTGCATCAGGCAGACCGGCATGACGCTGGCGGATTACTCGGCGCAGTGCATGGAGGAAAATGATGCACCGCTCATGGAACCGCAGATGTGATGTGCTTTTTACTTCTTTGGATTCTGCACACCCAATTTTTGTTGGCCTTGATGAATAGCTTTCCCGCCAAAAGTGTGCCATTGTGTTTGGCAAGGGCACACGCCCAAACAAAAAACAGGAGGACATCAAAATGACAAACCCGGCAAACGAACTGCACACCGGCATCCTTATCCGCGCCATTGTGAAGGACGCCACCGGCTACATGGAAACCATCGACAAGGAAGACCTGCCCTGCAACGAGCAGCACAAAAAGTGCCTCGGCATCATCGCCAGAGCCTTCGATGCAAAAGAAGAATGCGACGAGGCGCTGGAGCTGCTCCGGCGCTGGGAGGATGCTATCCAAAACGACACCCGGCCTGACCTCTCAGGGCTGAACGCAATCGACACGGATACGCTCAACCCCATATCCGTGACGCTGGAGTTTTTTAACGCCGCACTCCGGCTGGAGGACTCCGACGAGCAAAAGGAGCTCTACAACATGGCAGACTACATCGGCGCCGCCGCGGAAATCCTCTGCGAGACGAAAGCATAAGCGAAAACAAGCACAGAGCACAGCGAAGGCCGCTCCTCACGGGGCGGCCTTCACCGTTGCCGCACCGTTGCCCCCGTGTGTGCCCTGTGTGCCGCTTTGAGTAGCCGGGTGGCATCCATGCACCCCGGCAGAGCTGGAACGCTTTGTCGGGGCTTTTTGCGGGAGCTTTAGAGGGCGGCAGGCCCGTTCGATTTTAGTACAAGATAAAGAACCGCCGTGGTGCGCCCCGGCGGTTCGCCCACAAAGCCCCGCAATGCGGGGCTTTTTTACGGTTTTGCCACCGCAGTCGGTTTCGAGCGTTTCGGGATATGACAGCGGTGGTCACGCAAAAAAGCACGGTGCGTCAAGGGCATTGCGCCCGTTTTGACCGCCGCTGCGGAAAGGAAATGGCAGATGGACGATATCAACAGAAAAAAGACCACGGTGTGGCTCAAACCCGATCTTATCAGCCGCATGGACGGCTGGCTGGAGGCTGACAACTGCAAAAGCCGCGGCGAGTTCGTGGAAAAGGCTCTGCGCTTTTACATGGGCTATCTCTCCAGCGAGGACGTCACCGAATATCTCTCCAAGACTCTCGTGGCCACGCAACGGGGCATCCTCGAGGACAACGCCAACCGACTGCGAAGCCTGCTGTTCAAGTGGGCGGTAGAGCTGAACATGATGATGCACGTTGTCGCCCGTCACTTTGGTGGCGACCGAATTTCCCTGCGTGAGCTGCGCGGCTATGCGGTGGATGAGGTGAAGCGCACCAGCGGCCAGATCAGCTTTGATGAAGCCCTGCACACGCAGCGGGAGTTCGCGCCGGATGACGAATGGCAAGGTTAGTTTTTATCTCGCCCTATCTCAAGGGCGAACAGAATAAGGCGCGGCTGAAAAACCGCACCCGCTATGTGGCGACAAGGGATGGCGTGGAGCTGCTACGTGCGGAAACGGAGAACCTGCCCATCACGAAACGGCAGTCTGCGTTTATAGACCGCATCACCCGCAGCTTTCCAAGCACCAAGGAAATGCTGGAGTACGAGGATTTTCAAACCGCACCCTCGCAGAAAACGGCCTCGGAGTTTATCTCTCAGGCGTGGGAACAGTTTGTAGAGCCGCTGGATCAGAGAGAAAACTACCTCGACTATGTGTCGCACCGCCCCGGCGTTCAGCTCGACGGCGAACACGGGCTCTGGAATGCGGACGGAAAGGTTGTGAACCTGACCAGAGCCGTGGAGGAAGTGGCAAACCACCCCGGCATCGTGTGGACGCCGGTGGTGTCCCTGCGGCGGGAGGACGCCGAGCGGCTGGGCTATACCGACGCCGCCAACTGGCGGGCGCTGGTCAACTCCATCGTCTGCGATATTGCCAAGGGCTATAAAATACACCCCGACCATCTGAAATGGTACGCCGCCTTTCACGGAGATAAAGAAAAGCACGTTCATATTCACATGGTGGTGTTCTCCTCCGATCCAAAGGAGGGCTACCTTACCAAGCAGGGAATCCGTGAAATCAAATCTGCCTTTGCCAAACAGATATACAGACAGGACATGATCTCGGTCTATGCCAGGCAGACGGAATACCGCGCCATCCTCGGCAGGGATGCGGAGCAGGCCATGAGCGAACTCATCCTGCAAATGCGCTCCGGCATTACCGGCAGCGACCGCCTCGAACAGCTCACAGCACAGCTTGCCGAAGGGCTGACGCATACCTCCGGCAGAAAGGTGTACGGCTATCTCCCGCCCCGGCTCAAAAGCATCGTGGATGAAATCGTGGACGAGCTTTCCAAGGACGAGCGAGTGGCAAGCGCCTATGCGCTCTGGCAGGAAATGCGGGACGAGGTCTGCCGCACCTATGACCAAACGCCGCAGCCCCGCTTGCCGCTCTCCCGGCAAAAGGAGTTCAAGCCCGTCCGCAATATGGTCATACGGGAAGCGCAGAAGCTCGCCGACATGACCTTCACCTTTGAGGATGACGCCATGGACGATGAGCCGGAGTCCTCAGAGCAGGCAGCGGCAACACCAACAGCCCCACGCGCTGTGTACCGGCAGGCGGCGGATTACCGTCAAGCCAAGCGAGTGCTCACGGATGAGTACGCCTCCTCGGAGGAACGGTCTGCGGCACTGGCGGCGCTGGAACGCCTGTGGACGGAGGGCTTTTCTATCGCCGCCCATCAGCTCGGCAAGGTCTATCGGGACGGAGTCTATGTCCAGCCGGACGCCGACATTGCGGAACAGTGGTTTCGGCGCTCCGCCGATGCGGGAAACGACTGCTCGGAATATGCCTTGGGAAAGCTCCTACTGGAGCAGAATCACCCGGCCGAGGCGGTCTCCTGGCTGAAGCGTGCGGCGGAGCATCAGAATCAATATGCCCGCTATCGTCTCGGCAAGCTCTGTCTGCTTGGCGAGGCTGTGCCGAAGGACATCAAATCCGCATTGGATTACCTGACCGCCGCGGCAGAGCAAGGCAACCAGTACGCGCAATATACGCTGGGCAAGCTGTATCTGATGGGGCAGGATGCACCACAGGACAAGGCCACTGCCACCCGATGGTTTATGCTCTCCGCGGCACAGGGCAATTCATGTGCGCGATTCTTTCTCGAGCGCATGGCGCAGTTCCGCGACCCGTCCGTTGGCATGGCGCTTCTGCGGATGTTCCATCACATGAGCCGCATTTTTAGCGAGAACACAACGGCGGACAGCATCTACCACGGCATTCAGATCGATAAGAAGCGCCGCAGAAAGCTGCAGCAGAAGCGGCTTGCGGCCGGTCACAAGCCGGACGATCACGAAGATCCACAGATGAAAATGTAGGAGGCGAGATACATGGGAACCTTTATTTATTTTACAGATGAACAGAAGATGCGCGCCAACGAGGTCGACCTTGCGGAGTTTCTGCGGCGGCAGGGAGAAAAGCTCATTCCCTCCGGCCGCGACAAGCGCCTCGCCTCCGACCACAGCATTACCGTGCGTGGCAACGAATGGTATGACCACGCGGAGGAAAAGGGCGGCCACGCCATCGACTTTGTGCAGCGGTTTTACAGGCTTTCTTTTCCGGATGCGGTAACACTTCTCTTGAATGGTGAAAGAGGCGCGCCCTTTGCAAGCGCGGACAGCAGTAAAGAGCCGGAGCCGAAGCCCTTCGCCCTTCCGGAGAAGAACAAGGATATGCGGCGGGTGTTTGCCTACCTGATCAAGCACCGCTGCATCGACAAGGATATCATAACCCACTTTGCAAAAGCGGGGACGCTCTATGAGGACGCAGAGTATCACAACGCCGTGTTCGCCGGAAAGGATGAACACGGCGTTTTCCGTCACGCCCACAAGCGCAGCGCAAACAGCATGGGCAAAGCCTTTCGGCAGAATGTGGAGGGCTCTGACCCACGCTGCAGCTTTCATCATATCGGTACAAGCGACCGTCTCTATGTGTTTGAGGCGCCGATCGATATGCTGTCCTTTCTTTCGATGTACCCAAAGGACTGGCAGACGCACAGCTATGTGTCCCTCTGCGGTGTTGGCGGACAGGCAATGCTGTGGATGCTGGAGCAGAATCCCAATCTGCAAAAGGTCTGCCTCTGCCTTGATAATGATGAGGCGGGGCAAAAGGCATGCGAGCGACTGACTGCGGAGCTGACGGAAAAGGGCTATTCATGCCTACGGCTCGTGCCGGAGCAAAAGGATTGGAACGACGACTTGAAAGCCGAGCGCGGATACACGGAGCCGCTCATTCAAAACCATGACAATGAAGTAACATCGCCCTCGCTTCTGACGCTGAAATAAACTATGAATATCAGAAGGAGAAGAAAATGCAATCAAATGTATGGATGCTGATTGGGGCAGCCGTTATCATGTTCGCCGTCATCGGCGGGCTGTCGATGCTGGCCCATTACTATACCCTAAACGGAATCAAGAGCAAGACGGTCGGCGACGGGCAGCACGGAACGGCCCGCTGGGCGACCAAGAAAGAAATTGAGCAAACCTATAAGCCGGTCCCTTTCCAGCCTGCGTCATGGAGAAAAGGCAAAGCCCTGCCCGGAGAGCAGGGGCTTATACTCGGCAGCACCGGCAAGAAAGGCGCTGTCACAGCGCTGGTGGATTCAGACGATGTCCACTGCCTGATGATCGGCGCATCCGGCGTTGGCAAAACAGCCTTCTTTTTATACCCCAACATGGAATTCGCCTGCGCCTCCGGTATGAGCTGGCTGGCGCTGGACACAAAGGGCGACCTCGCCCGGAACTACGGCGCTGTGGCAAAAGATCATTATGGCTACAATGTGGCGGTCATTGATTTACGGAACCCCACCCGGTCAGACGGCAACAATCTGCTTTCGCTGGTCAACCGCTATATGGACATCGCACGCAAGGACTCTAATAATATCTCGGCTCGTGCCAAAGCGGAGAAGTACGCCAAGATCCTCGCCAAGACCATCGTCAACCCGGACGGCGATGCCGCAAACTACGGGCAGAACGCATTTTTCTACGACGCGGCCGAGGGGCTTCTCTGCGCTGTTGTTTTGTTGCTTGCTGAATATCTGCCGCCCACACCGGACGATCCGCAGGAGCGGCGGCACATCATCAGCGTGTTTAAGCTGGTGCAAGATCTGCTGGCTCCGTCCACCAAGCGGGGCAAGAGTCAGTTTCAGGTGCTGATGGATCTGCTGCCGCCCACTCATAAGGCCCGGTGGTTTGCCGGTGCCGCCCTCAACACCGCAGAGCAGTCCATGGCGTCCGTCATGTCCACTGTCCTTTCCCGGCTCAACGCCTTTCTCGACAGTGAGCTGGAGCAGGTGCTGTGCTTTGACAGCGCCATAGACGCCGAGAAGTTTGCGGCTGAGAAATCCGCAATTTTTCTCATCCTGCCCGAAGAAGATTCCACCAAAAACTTCATGGCGGGACTTATGATCCAGAACCTCTCCCGTGAGCTGTTCGCCGTGGCGGATGAGAACGGCGGCAAGCTGAAGAACCGGGTGGTGCTGTTTTGTGATGAGCTCGGAACCATGCCCCCGTTTGATATTCTGCCGCTTTTTTCGGCTGGACGCTCTCGCCGATTGACCTTAGTGCCGATCATCCAATCCCTCGCGCAGCTTGAAAAGAACTACGGCAAGGAGGGCGCGGAGATCATAGCGGACAACTGCCAGGACACCATCTTCGGCGGCTTCGCTCCAAACAGCCAGACGGCCGAGGTGCTGTCCAAAGCGCTCGGCAGCCGCACGGTCATGTCCGGCTCCATCAGCCGGGGCAAGAACGACCCGTCTCAAAGTCTCCAGATGGTGGAGCGCGCGCTCCTCTCACCGGACGAGTTGAAGTCTATTCCCAAGGGCAGCTTCATCGTCATGAAAACAGGAACGCATCCTATGCGGACACGGCTGCGGCTGTTCCTTGACTGGGGCATCACCTTCGAGCACGCCTATACGCTGCCGGAGCGCGCCGCCCGCAAGGTTGCCTACGCCGACAAGGGCGAGCTGGAGCGGAGCATCATGCGGCAGAACAACTGCGTCACGCTGGCAGACCGTACCGAACCGTCAACAGACTTTACACAGGGCGGCGGTATGGCTCAGCTCGACGAGCAGGCGGAAACCGGCAGGTCTGCCAAGGGCTACAACACGCATACGAGGGGAGGTCACCGCGCATGAGCTGGTTTGGCTCCATCTATGATGAGGAACTGCCGCACAGGGCAAAATCCGTGTATATGTATCTCAAAGACCGCTCCGATGGCAACGGCGAGAGCTGGTACGGCATCAATACCATTGCCGCCGATCTGAAGCTCTCACGCTCTACAGTCAAGCGCGCCCTGCATGATCTTGTAGACGCAAAATTGGTGGAGAAGCATCCCCGCTACCGGGAAAATGGCAGCTACTCATCAAATCTGTATCGTATCACAGCGCAATAAGCGGCGAAAAGCGCAGTCTCCCACCAAGGGGATGCTGCGCTTTTTTCGTGAACCGAGGATAGGTTCATGGTGAACCCACCAGAAGGCCTCACTCTAAGGAAATGCTTATTTTCAGAGAAAGTATAAATAGTTTACTATAGATTGATTTTCCGAACGCAGATACAGCGGGATCGCAACAAGCTGTGCCGCAACAGAAATGGTGATCATTTCAAGGATGATTACATCGTACAGCACGCCCAACGACCAGCTTTCAAGAAGCCGAAATGCGCCGAGGGAACATTCGAAAATGCCATAGCCTGTTGTACGGCACCGTTTCGACACCATGTTTGTGACCGCTACTTTTCAAATCTGCTCCTGTGCGCCCATACCAACACCCCAAAGAGCAATGCCGCAACACTGTCTGTTTTCGTCAAAAGACAAGTTGTGCATTGGGTCTCCAAAGTTGCGCAAAAGGCTTCGATAAATATTCGCGGATTGGTAGGTGCTTTGAATATCGTCCTCCTTTCCCCCTTGTGTGGAGGATAGCGGACTGTGTGCCCACTGTCCGCTGATGGAGTAATCAAGGGGAAAAACACAAATATTGCATTCTTGTGCGCTGTTTACACGAGCCCTTTTGCACAACTTTTATATTGCCATACACAACCGTCTGCCAGCATAGCACCTGCATATTGATTTATAGCTGCCCAAAAGCCAGATATTATGTGGAAATTCTTTAACCACACGAATCATTCCACACCTCAATGTTGGGAGAGAGTAGTAGTCACCGCGTCTCGTTATTTCTTTTCGTCAAGCAGGATCACTCCCCGCTCCGGGTTCTTGTCGATTGCGCCGACAATCGGGTGCGGAACATAGCATTCGTCAAGAGCTACAATATCCGCTTCCGACAGCTTGACGTCCAACGCTCCTACTGCGTCATCAAGATACCGTTCTTTGGTAGCGCCGATGATGGGGGAGGCGACACCCTTTGCCCACTGCCAGGCGATGGCAATCTGCGACATTTTGCAGCCGTATTTCTCGGCAAGCTCCGCAACGCGGGCGACAATCTTGATGTCCTGCTGTTCCATGCGGTCGTATTTGCCTTTGACAACACGGTCGGTCTTTCCCCGGAGCGTATCTGACTGCCATGTGGCTCGTGCCAAATGGCCTCCGGCGAGGGGGCTGTAGGGCATGAGCGACACATTCATCTGGCGGCAAATCGGGATCAGCTCCCGTTCATCCTCCCTGTAAAGCAGATTGTAGTGGTTTTCCATAGCAGAGAACTGCGTCCAGCCATGCTCTCCTGCGACGGTCTGCATATTGTGGAATTGATACCCATACATAGCCGAAGCGCCGAGCGCCCGAACCTTGCCAGCCGTTATCAGGCTGTGCAGCGCTTCCATCGTCTCCTCGATCGGCGTATCGTAATCGAATCGATGGATGATATACAGGTCAAGATAATCAGTACCAAGCCGGGAAAGGGTTCCGTCTATTTCCCTCAAAATGGCTTTCTTTGATAGTCGCCCCTCATTAAAATAGACCTTTGAGGCAATCATGACCTTATCTCTCTGCGCGTTCCGTTTGATTGCGCGACCGAGATATTCCTCGCTTGTGCCCGCCGAGTAACCGTTGGCAGTATCGAAGAAATTGATCCCAAGGTCGAGGGCACGTTTGATGATCTTCTCGCTTTCTGTTTCGTCCAATGTCCAGTCGTGCATAGTGCCGATCTTCCCGAAGCTCATGCAGCCGACACATAGCTTGGATATTTCGATGCCGGTAGTTCCGAGTGTTGTATATTGCATATTTTTTTTCCTCTGTCACTCTTGTACGAGCTTGTTATATTCCTTGTCGCTTACCGCCTCACACCATTCGTTGGTGCTTTCAATGCCAGGCACCTCAACGGCAAGATGCGAGAACCAGCTATCCGGTGCCGCGCCGTGCCAATGCTTGACGCCTGCCGGAATATTCACAACATCACCGGGCAGAAGCTCCCGTGCCGACTTGCCCCATTCCTGATAAAAACCCCGACCTGCGACACAGACAAGGATCTGACCGCCGCCGCTTGTCGCTTTATGGATATGCCAGTTGTTACGACACCCCGGCTCGAAGGTAACATTGTAAATGCCGACCTGCTCTGTTGACAGCGGCGCAAGATAGCTCTGCCCGACGAAGTACTTTGCATAGGCGTTATTTGGGGCACCGATGGGAAAGATCATCTCGACGGCGTGTTTTGCTTTGGCGTCATCGACGGGTGCTGTTTCGTTCCAGACCTCTTTCGCCAGATTGAATACCGCCCAGCCCTTCGGCCAGCCGACATAAAACGCGGAATGTGTGATGATAGCGGCGATTTCCGCTTTTGCAACTCCGTTTTTCTTTGCGTTCTCCAGATGATAGCGCAGGGACGAATCGGTAATGCCGGCGGACATCAGCGCCACCACAGTAATAATGCATCTCGTTTTCAAGTCAATGTCTTTGTTGTTCCAGTTCTCGCCGAACAGAATGTCGTCGTTATAATGGGCGAAATCGGGTGCGAAATCGCCGAGGCTTTCTCTGCCGGCCGTTTGTTTGATAATCAAGTTATTACCTCACTTTTTCAGATATAGCATTCCACTCTTGAGCTGCCTATCAATATGTAATTCCGTTGGTTTTCAGCCACGCGGCAATATCGCTTTCAAGACTTGAACCGCCGGAATAGTGTACCGACAGCGCCTCGCCCATCGTTGCGTCGGGCGCGAGCTTGTTGATGGCGGTCAGGCTCTGACCAAATCTTCCGCCGCCGTGAGAGCAGAACGGAATGATCGTTTTCCCCGAGAAGTCATATTCCTCAAGCAGCGAAGCGATCGGCATTGGGATGGACGCCCACCAGTTCGGATAACCGAGAATGATCGTATCGTACTGCTCAAAGCTCTCGATTTTGTTTTTGATCTCAGGGCGCGCCTGAATATTCTGATCATACTGTGCCTGCTCAAGCACCGTATTGTAGCTTGTGGAATACGGATCGACAAGCTCGATCTCAAATAGATCAGCGCTTGTCTGACGCTGTATTTCCTCCGCGATCCCGCGCGTGTTTCCGCCCCATGAAAAGAAGGCAATCAGCACCTTGCCGCCGTTTTCCGTATTCTGCGCTTGCTCCTCGCCCGAGACGATACCGGTTCCCGCCGCAGCGTTGCGCACCAGCCGGATACCGAGATTGAAGCTGCCCTTGTCCTGCGCGAGCGTCGCACGGTAGGCAGAGCGCATATTTTTGGCAAAGTCATTCCAGCCGCCGCCGCGGTACACGCGGAGGGTGCCGGATGCCGCGCCGGTGGGGTCGGTTTGTTCCTCGGCGCTGTATGCGCCGTACAAATCCCAAACCCACTCGCTGACATTGCCGTGCATATTGTAGAGCCCCCACTTGTTGGGGGAGAAGCTGTCCACGTCCACAGTGGTTTGACGGTATTCGCCGGGTTTGGTATCAAGGTTGCCCTGCGAGAAGTAGTTCTCCTCAATCTGATACGGGTAATGGCCGTAGAAATTGCACACGTCTGCCCCGGGGGAGTTTTCTGTGTTAAACGGCGTGGCCGTTCCCGCACGGCAGGCGTATTCCCATTCCGCTTCGGTGGGGAGACGGTAGCCGTTTGCCGCCCTGTCCCAAGAGACGGAAGTGCCGTCTATCACATAGACCGGCGACAGACCTTCCTTCACGCTTTTGGCGTTGCAAAAGGCAACAGCGTCAAGCCATGAGACGCTTTCCACGGGCAGCTCATCGCCGGAAAAACTGGAAGGGTTTAAGCCCATGATTTCGAGAAATTCCTTTTGCGTCACTTCGTAGGGACTGATATAGAAGTCGCTGACTGTGACGGTATGCTGTGTTTCATCTTCTACCCGCCATGCTTCGTCCGCAGGACTGCCCATTTGGAACGCGCCGCCGTGAATCAACAGAAAGCCATCCGAAACAGTGACCGGTTCCGCCGTCTGCGGCGCGGAGGACTTCGGCTCGGACGGTTGAGCAGCTTCTGTTTGCGCGTTTTGCTCCGACATAATTTCACCACCCCATGAAGGTTTATTTTCGCTTTCTCCGCTGGTATTGAGGCACAGCCCCACCGTCAGGCATACAAGAACCGGCAGAAGGATCGCGGCGGGCTTTAATGCCTTTTTTGCGGCTTCACCGCATTTGATCCTGCTTAAAAGCTTTTGTAAATAGTAAAATACCGCCGCAAACAGCACGATCATTGCGACTGTTTCCAAAACAAACACAGCGACCGGCTTTGTTTCGTCGTACAGGACAAAATGCGTTGTAAGAAAGAGATAATTTGCGATCTTCTGCGCAACGAAAGCGTAGACGCCGTAGACGGATACTCCGAGCGTGAGAATACGCACAAGCCATTTCGCCGCCGAGCCTTTGATGCGCTTCGCCACGATTCCGGCGTGCAGTCCCACGTGCGCCGACATCAAAATTAGGCTCCAGTAGGATGCGAACAGATGCAGCTTTCTGGCTATCATCATGCCGCCTCTGATGTTCAGCCAGTCGAACACAAAACCGCTCATCATGATACCGCTCGTCATTAAAGAGAGAATATCCGCCACAAGCAGCAGATCTATTACGGTCATGAGGCATCGCACGGGCGTGTAGTCGCCCCTTGTGAGCGTTCCCCACCAACGGTAGTTGATGATGTGATGCAGCACGAACACAGCAAAGCTGACCGTTCCGACCCATTCGTGCGGCTGCTGCCCCATCAGCATTTCCGTCATCAGCACGGGAAGCAGAAGCAGCATGGCAATATCGACTGTGACCCTCAATACTTTTTTCACTTTCCCGCACCTCGCTTGCGTTTATTTCGCCGTAAAATCAAGGCCGAGACCGTTTATCCATTCCGCGACGTCGCTTTGTGAGGAATTGCTTTTCAGTCTCGCGCCGGTGATCCAGTCAGCGCCGCTTGCAAGCTCCTTGATACTGCGGTCGTTGTGTCCGCTGCCGCCGGAGGTACAGAAGGTCACAACGGTCTTGCCTGAGAAATCATAGCTTTCTACGAAAGTGGAGACAATTCTCGGCGCTTCGCCCCACCAGATTGGATAACCAATGAACACGATATCGTAGTCAGACATATTCTCGACGCTTCCGTCGATCGCCGGCCGACAGGATGGGTCATTCATCTCTTTGTTGGCGCGGCAGCTATCGTTATTATAATTCAGATCATCGGAAGAATAGGGCTCGGCAGGGACGATTTCATAGATATCCGCACCGATGGAATCCGCCGCGTATTCCGCGATTTTCTTGGTTGTGCCGGTTGCAGAAAAGTACGCGATCAATACCTTTGTGCCGCTTTCGGTTGGCTTCGTGACATCATCGGAGGATTCAGTCGGCGGTTCGGAAACCGACGGTTCGCTGTTATCCGGCTTTGCATCGGGCTTTGTTGGCGTTGTGTTTGAGGAATTGTCGACGGGGCCGGAGCTGTCTGGCTTTGCGTCAGGCTCAGTCGAAGGCGTGTTATCTGTTGGGTTTGAAGAGTTGTCGGCAGGCTCGGAGCTGTCAGACTTTGTGTCAGGCTCGCTTGGAGCGCTACTCGTCGTTGGGTTTGGGGAGCTGACCGAATTGCTCTCCGGTTCGCCGCTTGTGCTTCCACACGCCGCAAGAGAAAACACCATCGTTATGATCAAAAGAGTTGCAAAGAATTTCTTCATTCAGGTTGCCTCATTTCGCTTTATTACAGCTTCAAGCCGTCGATCCACGCGGCCACGGAAGCCGCACTTTCATGGCTGCTCATCTTTTTGCCTGACTTCCAGTTTGTTTTATCGGAGCAGCATTTCCGAAGAACACTGTCTGTCTTACCCATGCCGCTTCCGCCGGAGGTGGCAAACGGTATGACAGTCTTGCCGGAAAAATCGTAGCTTTCAAGGAATGTGCTGATGATAGTGGGCGCTACATACCACCAAATCGGAAAACCGACAAATACCGCGTCATATTCATCTATGTTTTTTACGGTCGCGGAAATCGCCGGACGCGAAGCGGGATCGCTCATCTCTACGCTGGAACGGCTCTTTTTGTCGTTCCAATTCAGGTCAGCCGTTGTATAAGGCTGTTCGGGTTTGATTTCAAACAGATCACCGCCCGTTACCGCCGCAATGGTTTTTGCAAGCTGTGCCGTAGAGCCGCTTGCCGAAAAATACGCTATCAATGCTTTATTCATTGTAATACCCCTTTCTTTATTTGCCGCTGAATACCGGGAAGTAGGAAAACTCACCGTAGTCCTCGATAGGCTTCACATTCTTCAGCAGCTCCATATCCGCGTCTTCAATCACAAAATCAATACCTGCATTCTCTTTCATATGCGCGGGGTTTGCTGTTTTCGGAAGTGAGACACAGCCGAGCTGAATGGTATAACGGACGCAAAGCTGCGGCACGGACACCCCGTATTTCCTTGCCATCTCTGCGATGGCGGGAACCTTCAGAATTTCGCCGTGAGCGATGGGAGAGTATGCTTCTACGACCATTCCAGCGCTTTGAGAATAAGCAATCAGTCCCGTCGGCGTATTGCTGATGTGAACGAGGAGCTGATTGACCATTGGCTTTACCGTACAATGGCTCAGGATATTGTCGATATCCGCTTGCTTGAAATTGGAGACGCCGATCGAGCGCAGCTTTCCCGCCTTATATGCGTCCTCCAAGGCTCTCCAAGCCTCGACATTTCCGCTTGCGTAATCTCCGCCCCGGAAATCCGTCCAGGGCTGGGGACTATGGATCAGCATAAGATCAATGTAGTCTATATCCATTTTTAAGAGAGAATCGTCGATTGCCTCAACGGCTTCGTCATAGGTTTTTGCTTCTGCCGCCAGCTTCGAAGTTACAAACAGATCCTTTCTTGGAGCTCCGCACTTGCGGACACCCTCGCCGACGCCGCGTTCGTTCCCATACGCCTGCGCGGTGTCAATGTGGCGGTAACCGATGTTTGTAGCGTCGCGCACAGCCTGCACCGCATTGCTATCGTCAATAAACCATGTTCCGAGACCCAATTTGGGTATCGTTACGCCGTTTGATAAGGTGTAACTGTCTGTAAAAATTCGCTCTGCCATTTCTTTATCTCCTGTAAATTTAATGATGGGTTAGTTTGCTTATACAAACTATTTCAATAGCTCTGCAATTCTCGCCAGATACCGGGTAACATTTTTTTCATCAGCGCTCAGCTTGTCAAAGGCCTCTGCTTCCTTTTTGTATATCCCCGCAAGAAGTGAGTCTGCATATTCCTTTCCGCTTTGCGTGAGAAGGACTGCCATCTCACGGCGCTTACCCTTAATGGGTTCAAGCTCGACATATCCGCTCTTCTTAAGCTCCATCATAACGGTATTGACTGTACTTTTCGGAAGCGCCCAATCCACGCAGATCTCCCGCTGGGTATGCTCGTTTCCATCATTCAGGGCATAGAGTATCCATAATAGGGTCGGGGATACAACGCCGCTGCCTTTTGCAAAATCGTCATACACAGCGTCAACATGGTATAGGGCCTTTCCGAAATCATAAAAGAATTCTTTTGTTTCCATCATTATCACCTCTATAAGTAATAGTTCTCTGTCGTACTTTTATTGTAGTACGACAGAGAACTATTGTCAATAGGTTGATGGATTATAGATTTTGTTGGTATGTGGATGTTTAATTCCGTTTCGGCAGTCTCCTGCATGCTGTCAGGCCGGTGTAAGACGCTCATTCTAAAAGTCGGGAGTATCTCTTTCGCAGTATCACCTGTCAGATGTCAGCTTCGCCGAACGCAGATACAGCGGGATCGCTACCAGCTGCGCGGCAACGGAAACGACGATCATTGCGGGAATACTCACATCGTATAGTACACCCAGCAGCCAGCTCCCCAGGAACCAAAACACGCCGAAGGAGCACTCAAAAATGCCGTATCCAGTGGCGCGGCTGTTCTTGGGAACCATATTGGTCACGGCGGCCTTCAGTATAGATTCCTGTGCGCCCATACCCACGCCCCAAAGAGCAATGCCCAAAAGCAGTATGGGAACAGAATGGAAGCCGAACACGAAGATAGCAAACGGCGCGGAAATGAGCGTAGACCAAGCCAGCGCCTTCACGCCTTTCTTATCATACATCAGGCCGAAGAACAATGCCGCGATCGCGTCCACCAACATTGCTCCGGCGTAGAGCAGCGGCAGTGTTCCGCTGCTCACGAGCGAGGTGGTCTCCGCAAGACCGGAAGCCAGACCCGTGTAGGTGTTGGAGACATGCATGATGATGATGGAGTAGTCGATGAAGCCGAACGCAAACAGGCTGATACCGGCAATATAGAGGATGAATTCTTTTTTCAGCTTGAAGGGAATGTACTCTTTGGGTTCCGGCTCAAAATGCTCCGGGTTGGGGAACTTGTGCTTTGTCACCAGCAGCAAAATGAGCGTGACGGCGCCCGGAATTGCCAACACCGCAAAGCAGGTGGAATATACCTGAAAGGTCGTGCCGTCCGTTTTAAGGAGCATGACGAGGTAGAGCAGCACCGGCCCCAAAAACGCGCCGATCTGGTCGAGCACCTCCTGAATACCGAAGCTCTTGCCCACGCCTTCCTGTGAAGCGGCAAAGGACATGATGGTATCCTTCGCGGGCTTTTTGATTGCCTTGCCCATGCGCTGGATGACAAGCAGCATACAGGCGGCGACCCAGCCGTGCTCGCCCACAAGTGCCAATGCGGGGACGGCCAACACATCGAGTATGTAACCGAAAATGGTCATCGGCCAGTATTTCTTACTCTTGTCCGTCAGCTTTCCGAACACATAGCGCATGGAATAGCCGATCAGCTCGCCAAGTCCGGAGATAAAACCAATGGTTCCCGCGCTTGCCCCCAGGAGAGATAGATACGCTCCACGAACGCTGCTTGCACCCTCGTGCGTCATATCCGAAAACAGGCTCACGATGCCGAACAGCAGAATGAACAGCATTGCCTGTGAAAGCTGCTTCTTATTACTCGTCTCCATTATGCCCACCATCCTTTAATCTTGCTGCCATCTCGCGGAAGTCCGCCTTGCTCTCCGCCTTGCAGCGTTGATATACAACATCCAGCAGCCGCACAAACTCCTGTCGATCGCGATCTGGCAAATCCTCCGTCAGCCACTCGTAAAAGGCGGCCTCGATATGCGCCTTGGAGTTTTTCAGCCCCTCCGCTTTTTCTGTGGCATAGAGGAGCTGACTGCGGCCGTCGGCAGGGTTCCCTTTGCGGATGAGGTATCCCTTTGCCTCCAAATTCGCCGTTTGCCGTGCCACCGCACCCTTGTCCAGCCCCGTGATCTTGCACACGCCCGCCTGCGTAACGCCGGGGTTTTTGCGGATCGCATGGAGGGTATCCAACTCGCCCGAGCCCACGCCCTCCTCTCGCAAGGTGCGAACCGTGAACTTGCTCACCTCCCGTGCGATTTTGGTGATCTCTCTTTTGGTGCTGTCCATAAAAACCTCCCGCGAAAAGAAGATGTAGTATCAACTAATTCCAATTAGATGATACTACATCTTTTCTGCTTGTCAATAACCTGCGGCGTATTTTATTGCGCTTTTTTTCGCTTTTTTACGGTGAGAGCAATCGCGGCGCCAGCGCAGATAAGGGGAACGATGGCCGCAACGATGATAACCAGCGTATTGTTCATCGCCGTGGGTCTTGTCATGGACACGCTGACCGCGTCGGACGCTGCGATGGCTCCGCTGTCCGGATCGACCACCAGCGCCGTGATGCGGAACTCGCCGGCAAAGATCATCTGCAGCGGGATCGTAACTGTTGTACTTTCTCCCGGTTCAAGGTTTTTGAGGTGGACGGTGCTTTCTCCGGCATTGCCGAATTCATCGTCATAGATGATGTCGATTCCCATATCCGCAAAGGACAAATAAGCAACAAGACCATCTAATCGGGTACTTGAAATGTTCGTTACGGTAAAAATCATATCCGTTTCATACAGCGGGGTTCCCTCAATGACGCTGGACGAATCCAGCGTTATCTCGCATTCCGGCGCGGAGGCCGCGCTTGCCTGCACCGTGGGAAGAAGCATCAGGGAGAGCATCAAAACCGCGAGGACGAGAAATCCTTTTTTGCATTGTTTCATATTACTTCTCTCCCTTCAGCGAGACCCGCTTGCTGACCAGCAGCATCAGGGCGACCGCGATCACCGCAAAGATGATCATCGGCAGAAGGTTACCTGTGATGCTCGCGGCGGTGGCGGTTCCCGTCAGCACATTCTTGGCCAGGTCGAAGGCGCAAACGATGGGGTCTGTTGCCAGCACAAGCCGTCCGAACGCCGACGTCTGAAATATAGCGCTCATGATGGATGGAATGGCCAAAACCGCCAGACAGAGGGCGGACACCAAAACCGACGCCTTGGAGTTTTCCATCAGCACCGACAGGATCACTGATACCGCGGTAAACGCCACAAGGAGCAGCCCGACCGAGCCAAAGCCCAATGCCAGTGCGGTAAGCCACAATCCTGAACCTGCGCTGATAGCCAGCACATAGGGCGTCGCCGTCAGCATGAGGATCACACCGACGATCAGAACGCCGAGGTATTTGGAGGCGGTAAGCGAGAGCTTGGATACCGGCGTGAGCAGCAGGCTTTCCAGCGTGTTGTTCTCCCGCTCCGAAACGAAGCAGGCCGCGCCCAGCGTCATACAGACCAGCAGCGTCAGCAGGGTCTCCGCTTTCAGCGCGTATTGCAGGATGTCGGTTTGGGAATAGGCCGTGACCTCTTTGATGGTGGTGGCGAGGACGCAGAGCGTGGTGAAGATCAGCGATACCGCCACGATCATCCAAAGCCCCTTGCTGTCGTACAGATTCTCGGTCAGCTCTTTTTTCAGCATAGATCGGTTCATGCCGTCGCCCCCTTTTCGTTGCCTTGCTCGATGGCGCGGAAGAAGATATCCTCCATGCCGAGCGATTTGTGGGACAGCTCCAAAATATCCAGACCGACGGTGAAAACAGTTGCCGTGACGCGGTGCTTCACCGCAAGAATACCAGCCGCGTCAAGTCCGGCCGCACATTCGATCTCCAAATGATCGCCGCAGTTCGTCACGCGGCGCAAGCCCTCCGTGGCTTTCAACGCTTCGGCGGCGCGGAGATCGTCGCCGGTGTGCAAAAGCAGCGTGTAGCTTCCCGCGTACCGTTCCTGCAGCTCCGGGATGGTGCCCTGTTCCACCATCACGCCGTCTTTTATGATGCAGACGCGATTGCACAGCACCTCGATGTCCTTGAGCATATGGGAGGTGATGAATACGGTCAGCCCTTCGCTTTCGTTAAGGGTATGCAGAAGGTCTTGTATTTCCTTCTGCCCCTTGGGGTCAAGGCCGAGGGTTGGCTCGTCCAGAAAGATGATCTTCGGGTGATTCACCAGCGCCTTGGCAATGCCCAAACGCTGCTTCATTCCCCGGGAGAACTGTCCGACCGGCACATCGCGTTTGTCTGCAAGCCCCACACGCTCAAGAAGCGTATCAATGTACTTGGGTTCTGGAGCGCCGGGATGAAACAGGGAATCAAAATAGCACAGATACTCTTTTGCAGTCATCCAGTAGTAGTACCCGTGGGACTCCGGCACGACGCCGATGAGCCGCTTTACATCGTTGCTTTGCGCCGCCACATCCATGCCGGCAATGCGGATCGTTCCCGATGTGGGAGCAAGCAGACCGTCCAGCATACGGATGGTGGTGGTTTTCCCGGCCCCGTTGGGGCCGAGAAAGCCGAAGATGTCGCCATCGCTCACGTGGAGGTCGAGGTTTTTGACGGCGGTGAAGCCGTTGCGATACGTTTTGGAAACGCCTGATGTTTTGATCATTTCTCCGCCTCGTCAGCACTCTGCTCCGTCAGCGTCGCGCCGCACGCCGGGCAGAACTTATCGCTTGCCTTGCCCGCTTTGCCGCACTTGGGGCAGGCTCGCTCCAGCACAGCGCCGCAGCTCACGCAGAATTTGCCGCCGTTTTGCCATGTACCGCAGCTCGGACAATGGACAAGCCTGCCGCGAACGATGAGGAACGCCAATACTGCCAATACATTGAACGCAAGGCCGAGGATCGTCCATAAGGCACGGTTCATCCCCGCCTTGGCGGACGCCTTATACAGCCACGCCGCCACCATGAGCCAGTAGGCCAACGCGCAGAGACCGCAAAGAACAATGGAAGTGATGGCCGTGATGATCGCTCCCACAGACGGGCGTGTCACAAGTCCGGCATCGAATACGTCAATCTCGTGCCCGTCGCCGTGCTCGCGGTCACCGTCGTGTTCGCCGTCGCCGTGTTCTGTGATCGGTGCTTGGACGTCACTCTGCTGAACTGTCTGTTCCTCCATTTTGTCAAGCGTGTAAAGCTCCGTGAGCTGTGTGCGGAACATGAACGCGGTCAGAGCGCCGCAGGCGATGACCACGATCAGCGCGATAATAATGAGCCTTTTGAACGGCTTGCGGAAATCGGTCGCTTCGATCTTTTCAAGAAATCCCTTCATGTGAGGATACCTCCTTGTTTGTTGTACCCAAAGCATAAAGCGAAATGATAAACCGCTGTTGATGAAGAGATAAACTAAAGATAAAATCTTCCCAAGATGCGGCGAATTGATTGACAGGACACCCGTACATGGTATTCTATAAGCAGCTTAGTATGGGAGGTGTTGTTATGAAATACTGCACGAAATGCAAAAAGGGATTCAATACGGAAGAAGAAAACTGCCCCGTCTGCGGCAAGAAGCTGCTGGATCGGGGAAACAATAAAGAGGATGGATTTGATGAGGGCGAGTTTGTTGCAGTTATGACGGCAATCGGGCTGTTTTGAAACATGCCACAAACAAAAAGACAAACAGGAATTTGAAGGGATGAACCATATAATGATTATTAACTTCAATGAAATGCCGGAACGCCGGTTTCCGGGAATGAACAACGGTACGGGTGAAATGTCTGCAAAGATGTTTATGGATGAGCAAGGCAAGATTGTTCCCTGCCGTATTCATAAAGGCGGGTCTATCGGACTTCACAAGCACGAAACAAGCGATGATATAAACTATGTCATTTCCGGCACAGGAAAAGCTATGTGCAACGGTGAGGAAGAAGCTTTAGCTGCCGGGATGTGCCACATCTGCAAAAAAGGCGGTGAGCATTCTATTATCAACACGGGGGATGACGATCTTGTTCTTCTGACCATTGTGGTGGAAAGATAATTGGAAGTTGTAGAGGTTCCTGAAGGGCAGATGTGCTTAATTGAGCATATTTGAAAATAGGGCTTGAAGTATAAAAAACTTCCTCTAAACTGAAATTACGACGTCGTAATTCTGAATATAGGAGGTATTTTTATGAGTTTTACTGTAAATTCCATCGGCGCAATCCATGCCGAGGAAAATACCTTTTTCATTGAACTGAAGCCGGAATACAAGACAGCTCTGATTGGGATAGAGGGTTTCGGCTATGTGCAGGTGCTGTGGTGGTTTGACGGCTGCGACAACGTGGCCTCCCGCAGCAAGCTGTTGGAGCGCAAACCTTACAAAAAGGGCCCGGAGCTGCTGGGTACCTTCGCCATGCGTTCCCCGGAGCGCCCCAACCCCATCGCCATTTCCACGGCGTACGTCACCTATGTAGACTTCGATAACGGGGTGCTTGGTCTTGCGTGGATCGACGCAAATGACGGCACGCCCGTACTGGACATCAAACCCTATACGCCCAGCGCTGACCGTGTGGAGCATCCCATCGTGCCAGACTGGTGTGCCCACTGGCCGAAAAATGTGGAGGAGAGCGGCGACTTCGACTGGGGCGCGGAGTTTAACTTCTAAGGGGGAATTTGCATGAGCCTTGCGGACTATATAAACGAAAAGCCTGTGCTGAAAACGGAGCGCCTGACGCTGCGGACGCTGGTTCCATCGGACGCGGACGCTCTGCGGGAGTGGACGCCAAACAAAGCAATCTATAAATATTGGGGCAAGAACCCCGGCAAGGCGGACAAGAATCCGGAGCTGCTGTTTCTGACGCCTGAGAAGCCCACGAAAAGCTTTCACTGGGGCATCGTTCAAAATACGGACAACAAGGTCATCGGCGAGCTGTGGATCTACCTTATTGAAAACGACCGCATGGCGAAGGCGGCAATCCGTATGTCGGAAACTGTGCACGGACAAGGCTTCGGCACGGAAGCCCTGCGCGAGGTAGTGCGCTTCTGCTTTGAAAACACAGAGCTTCAGCGCATCTGGTCGGATGTGGATATTCGCAATGTGGCCTCCTGCCGAATGCTTGAAAAGTGCGGCTTTACCCGCGAAGGGCTGATACGCCAAGGCAAGATGGTGTCCACCTGGTGCGACTACTATGTCTACGGTTTGTTGAAAGAAGATTTATAGAGACACAACAAGGGGGCACAGGATGGAATACATAAGAGTTACCGCTGAAAACATCGAAGCACAGCACATCTGCTGCGCCATATCGAACAACAAGGACGTTCAAGTGTCGTCCAAGAAAGCATGGCTGAAAGACCGCTTCAAGGATGGTCTTGTGTTTTTGAAAAGTGTCGAGCGCGGGAAGTGCTTCATTGAGTACATACCGGCCGAAAATGCGTGGGCACCCATCAACGCGCCCAGTTATATGTATATCGACTGCTTTTGGGTCTCCGGCTCGCTGAGCGGACACGGCTATGCAAACGATCTGCTCAGTGCCTGCATCGAGGACGCCAGACGCAAAGGAAAACAGGGGCTGTGCGTTCTCTCGTCGGCGAAAAAGCGCCCGTTTCTGTCCGACCCGAGATATCTGGCGTATAAAGGCTTTCAAGTAGCTGACGAATCGGATGTTGGGATTAATTTGATGTATATGCCGTTTGACGAAAATGCCGTCGCACCGAGGTTCAAGGATGCGGCGAAGCACCCATCAATCAAGGAGAATGGTTATGTGCTGTATTACACCAGCCAATGCCCATTCAACGCAAAATATATCCCAATTCTTGAGCAAACTGCGGCGGAGAACAATATCACGTTCAGGGCTATTCACGTTCAGTCAAAGGAGCAGGCGCAGGAACTGCCCAGCCCCTGCACCTCCTACGCGCTCTTCTGCAACGGCGCTTTTCTGACTAACGAGCAGCAGAGCAGCAAGAAGTTTTTGAAGCTGGCGCAGGAAAACGGTTAACCGGTGATGGTTTGATAGTTGCAGTCAATAATGAATGGACTATATTTGAGCTAAGAACAGATAACTAAACCGGAATTTGTGGAAACCATCTTATGTCGAAGGAGAGTTTATATACAGAATGCCATTTATATGCTATGCTTGCTTTCTACGCTGACACCATTAATGGAGGATTTGAAATGAAAGATTATACAAAGTTGTGGAATTACCTTAAAACCTGTGATACGGAAATAGTGAGGCTGACTTTTGATGACATAGAGAAACTCGTAGGCTTTAAGCCAGGCCGTAGTTTTATTTTCGACAAGCTTGAATCAGTAGGGTGCGATTTTGAAGCGATTGACTACTCATACTCAGGGCAATATGTCGTGTTTAGAAAAATAGACAAAAAGAAAAAAGACGATGATTTCACTACGCTGCATACACTGGGGTTTATGTAAGCATATGTGATGATGGAAATAGATCCTGCAACAAATCCCGATTAGTCGAGATGCGGAAGTCTTTGGAGGAAAGTAATGTTTGAATTAAAACACACAAAAACAGAAGCAACCCGGCATAACTATGTGGTATTCGGCAGCGGTCCTGTCAATCTTGTCATTGAAATGGGTCTGGGGGCCACCATCGGCGAATGGTACCATGTCGCTCAACATCTTGCAGATCAGTACACGGTTTTGCTCTATGAGCGCAGCAGAAGCACTCAAACAGCCCGCACGCCGGAGAACATCGCAAACGAGCTCCATTTGCTGCTTGATTCGCTGGGACACGCAGAAAAAATCATCATCGTCGCCCATTCGCAGGGCGGACTGTACGCCCAGCAGTTTGCCCGTCTTTACCCCGACATGGTAAGCGGCATTCTGTTTCTCGATCCGCTTTCGGTCCGAGACAATGAGTACAAGACCGTGTTCACGCCGGAGGAGCAGAAAAAGAGTGGCTTCAACAAAAGCGAGAATCTTGTCATCATGGAGAAGCTCGCAAAGCTGCATCTCGGCTTTATCATCCGGGCGGTCATGAAAAAAGCGCCGCCCTTTTATTATTATGACGGGTTTTCGGAAGAAGCCAAGAGATACATACTTTCATCCATATCAAAGCCCGATATTTACGCCTCGGCGCTGGAAGAGTATCGTCTGGCCCACGAGGAGGAGTATACGAGCACCCTCCGGGACGCGTCTGGATTCCACAATATCCCCATTGTGCTGGTCACGCACACGCCGGAGTATTCCATCCGGGAAACAATGGAGTTCGGGCAGACCGACAGCGCGTTTGCCGAACGGGTCGAAGAATTTTGGCAGAGTCTGATGAAAGACTACCTGTCGCTGGGCGGTATTTCTCATCATATACAGGCAAGGAACAGCGGGCATTATATCCATTTGTGTGAGCCGGAGGACATCGACGAAGGACTGAAATTACTCTGCACCGCAATCGGCAAGACCAAACACACGGCGGAATAGCGGATAACAACAATCGCACATTCCACCTTTTTGACTGAAACTGCGGAGATACTGAGAATAGAAACCGGGGAATGCTCATCATTCCGGTTGAGTTCGACTGAATACAAACAAGTACGGCACAGGCATTTTACCGCCTGTGCCGTACTCTTTATTATGCCTTGAATCGATACCCCGCGCCCCAGACGGTTTGAATATACCGGGGGGTTGCGGGGTCTTTTTCTATTTTTTCCCGCAGTCGGTTGATGTGAACCACCACTGTGGCGTTATCGCCCATGGCGTCCATACCCCAGATGCGTTCATAGAGCTGCTCACGGTTAAAGACCGTGTCCACATTCAGCATGAGAAACAGCAGCAGCTCGTACTCCTTGTTTTTCAGCTCCACCTCGACATCGTCCACATAGACCCGGTGAGTGTCGGTATTCAGCCGGATGCCGCCGAGGGTGATCTCACTTTTCACCTCTGCCGGGCCTGTGAGCCTGCGATAGCGGGCAAGATGCGATTTGATGCGCGCCACCAGAACGCCGGGCGAAAACGGCTTTTCCACATAATCGTCCGCGCCGAGACCGAGGCCGCGTATCTTGTCGATGTCCTCCCGCCTTGCCGTCACCATCAGGATGGGAATGTCCAGCGCCTCGCGCAGTCTGCGGCAGACGGCGAAGCCGTCCATACCCGGCAGCATCAGATCCAGCAGGATGAGGTCATAGTTTCCGTTTAGTCCCTTCTGCACGCCGGTCATTCCGTCAGCGGCAATATCCACCTCAAAGCTCTCGATTTCCAGATAGTCCCGCTCGATGGCGGCAATATCGGCGTCATCCTCAACGATCAGTATCTTCGGCATCCGCCTCGCCTCCCTTCGGTAATTCCATAATGATCGAAAGCCCGCCCTGCGGGACGTTTTCCGCTCTGACCGTACCGCCCATACGCAGGGCGGTTTTTTCTACGATGGCAAGGCCGAGACCGCTGCCCTTGTCTCTGTCGCTTCGGGACGGGTCGGCGCGAAAAAACACATCGAACAGCTTCCCGAGCGCGTCCTCGGATACGCCGGGGCCGTCGTCCGCAAAGGTAAGGCGGCAGGCTTTTCCCTCATCGCAGAGTGTCACACGCAGCGATGCGCGCTCCTTGTTCTTATACTTCAAGCTGTTGTCCGCGATGTTCACGATGAGCTGGTGCAGCTCCGAAACATCGGCGGTGACGGCAAAGGGCGCAAGCTCACAGGATATATCGAGACCCCGCCCGGCGTAATCCGCCGACAACTCGCCCAGCTCCGCTTTCAAGTATTCGTCAAGCCGCAGCGTCACGGCGTTGCGGGGGGCGTTTTCAAGCTCCAGCCTGGAGTAGGTCAGGATGCGGGAGACCATGCCCTCCAGCTCCTCGGCGCGGCTCTTGATAGTGGTCAGGTACTTGCGCTGCGCCTCCGGCGTTTTGGCCACGCCGTCCAGAAGTCCCTCCACATACGCCTGTATAGAGGTCAGCGGCGTGCGCAGGTCGTGAGAAATGCCCGCCATCAGCTCCTTGCGGCTCTCCTCCTCATGGCGGGAGCGTTCCACGGATTCCTTCAGACGACCGGTCATGTCATTGAAGTCCTGACAAACAGGGAGAAATTCATCCTTGCCGCTATACTCCAGCCGATAGTCCAGATTTCCCTCGCTGATCTGCCTGACGCCGCCCACCAGCATGTCCAGCGGCCCCTCGATATGCTTAAATACAAAGCGCGTCAGAAAACGGTCGGTGAAAAACACGGAGAGAAAGATGGCGAGGATCAGCACGCTGCCTGCGATGGCGACTGCGACCTTCAGACTTGTATAGGAAAGCTGGCTCTGTGTGTTGTAGAGATAGATCACATACTCCACGCCGTTATATGTCAGGGCGTGAGCGTGCATATTCCGCGTACCCGCGGAGACCGTGCCCTCATTTTGGAGCGCCAGCGCAGCGGCGGCGAGCTGAGCGTCCTCCTGGGAGTTGCCCGCATCTCCGTATTGGTAAATCGCCTCTCCGTCGGCTGTCACAACAAGGGACATCGCGCCCCGGTCAAGAAAGCTGGTGAGGGTTTTCAGCGATTCAAGCTGCTCGTCCTTTTCATCCTTCTTCAGCGCATCCGTTGCGAATTCCGTGATCCCGGCGCTGGCCTGCATGAAATCCTCGCTGTCCTCGAATCCCACGCCCGTGCCATGGGCGATGGTAAACCAGATGATCCCGATGCAGCACAGGGCAATAAGCACCGTGATGGCGATCGGAACCAATATCATCAGCACATTAGAAACGGCAAGCCGTCTTTTGATCGTCATTTGTGCGTCCTCCATACTTTTATGACTCTATCATACCACAATCATGTGTCTGAGAAATAAACTGCCGATAAAATCGCACAGTTTATGTTCTGTTTATTTCTGCTTTATTCGCGTTTTATCGCCGTGTTCTATGCTTGTACCATCAAAGAAAGGAGCATGTCACATGAATCATCACTTTATTATCAGCTCAGACGAGGCACGCAGGATCGCATTGCAGGAGGCCGGTGAGGTCAGCGCTGCGTTCCGGGCACAGGAGCTTCGCTTTGAAAATGGCCATGGACTCTATGAGCTTGATTATACCACAGATTATATGGAGTATTGCTGCTATGTCAATGCCGAAACGGGAGATGTCGTCGGTTTTGACTACCAGCCTCGTGTTGCCTGACAGGACGTTGTTCAGATTGGAGGAACGAGATGCAGACAAAAGATCATCTTGCGTTGGGGCATTTCCTTTTGGATATATCCGACTGCAAGGAACTTCACAAATATAGGCGGGCGTTTCTGATGGGCTGTGTGGAGCCTGATTACAACATGGCGTCCTACGCACGCGGTATGAAAGGACACAGGAAGTTTCGCGGACACAACGCCGGCAACTCACTTGCGCATATAGAAAAGTGCCTGTCCGGGATTCAAACGAATGGACTGCAAAGCGCGTGGGACTTCTTCAAGCTGGGCAATATGCTCCACTATGCAGCGGACGCATTTACATGGCCGCACAATGAGTTCTGGAGAAAAAGCCTCGTTCAGCACGCGGTATATGAGGCGAAGCTGCACGAACGGTTCACGCAGGCGCTGAACACGGGAAGCGAAAGAATTGAGAGCTTATATTCAGCTTCCTTACAGCAGTATTTTGAGAGCGCTCATGACGACTACCGCAACGCACGGCACGATATGAAAACCGACTGTCAGTACATCATTCGCGTATGTAAGACCATGCTGGCGGGCTGCCTGTGTTATGCCGAAGCGCCTGCGGAAGAAGCAGTCATTTTGAAAGAGGTGGATTTATATGAAGGTGCTTATCACCACGGACTGGTATCGACCGGTCGTTAACGGCGTTGTGACGTCGGTACTCAGTTTGGCGGACGGTCTGACGGCACTGGGTGCGGAGGTGCGCATTCTGACGCTTTCCGGCGATATGCACTCCCGTACAGACGGGAATGTGACCTATCTCGGCTCCATCGGCGTCGGGAAAATATATCCAAACGCCCGGCTCAAAACCGCGCCGTCCAGCAAATATATTCGTGAGCTTGTTGACTGGCGTCCCGATGTGGTCCATAGCCAATGCGAGTTTTCCACCTTCTTTCTCGCAAAGAAGATCGCGGAAGCGTGTGATTGCCCGCTGGTGCATACCTATCACACGGTCTACGAGGATTTTACCCATTACTTTTCTCCCAGCGTCCGTTTCGGCAAGGCTATGGCCGCCGCGTTTTCCAAGAGCATCCTTGCCAAGACCGATTCTGTGATCGTACCGACAGGCAAGGTGAGAGATATGCTTTTGCGCTACGGCGTCAAAACGCCGATCTCCGTTGTTCCGTCCGGGTTGGAGCTGGGCCAGTTTGAAGCGCTGCCGGACGAAAATGGGCGAAACGCTCTGCGGACAAGTCTTGGCGTCGGTCAGAACGACAGGGTACTGCTTTTCCTTGGCAGACTGGCGCAGGAGAAGAATATCGATGAGCTTTTGGAGCTGATGACGATAGAGACCGACAAGCATTTGCGTCTGCTTCTGGTTGGTGACGGCCCGTATCGGGCGCAGCTTGAAGAAAAAGCGAAAACGCTTGGACTCGGTGAGCGCGTGATCTTCGGAGGTATGGTGAAGCCCTGCGAGGTGGCGAAGTATTACGCCTTGGGGGATGTTTTCGTCAGCGCATCGCAAAGCGAGACCCAGGGACTGACCTACATCGAGGCCATGGCGTCCGGTCTGCCGCTGCTTTGCCGGGACGATCCGTGTCTTGCAAATGTGATACAGAACGGCGTAAACGGCTTGACCTACGGGAACAGCGACGAATTTGCCGCGAAGCTGCACAGTCTCATCCGCGATGACAGTTATCGCCAAAAGCTTGGCGAGGCGGCGCGGGAGACAGCGTTTCGTCATTTCTCGTCCGAGGGTTTTGCCGGGAGCGTGCTGAACGAGTACAGAGCACTGCTGTTGCCCATAGGTGAGGAAGCCGTCAGCGCCGCATGAACAAGTATAAAACGCTTGCCTCCAATGCATTTCTGATCAGTGTCGGTACCTTCGGTTCAAAGCTCCTCGTTTTCCTGATGGTGCGGTTCTATACGGGATATCTGACTCCGGCAGACTACGGCACGGCGGATCTTCTGACGCAGACGGCAAATCTTCTGATCCCGCTTTTTTCGCTGGGCGTCACAGACGGCGTGTTCCGCTTTGCCATTGACCGCAAGGGCGCAAGAGCCAGCGTGTTCACAGTCGGGTTTTATACCGTAACGGCTGGCTGCCTGCTCATCCTTGCAGCGCTTCCGCTGCTGGGTGCCGTTCCGGCAATCAACGGCTACGCATGGCTTATCGCCGCGTTTGTGGCGGCGTCCTGTTACCACGCCTTGTGCGCACAATTCATTCGGGCGGAGGGCAACACCACGCTGTTTGCGGTTCAGGGATTGATCAACACCGCCCTCGTGATCGGGCTGAACATCCTGTTCCTCGCGGCCTTTCATCTCGGCATTACCGGCTATGTGCTCTCCGTCGCCGTGGCAAACCTCGTCACAACTGCATGGCTCGTGTGGAAAGAAAAGCTGTGGCGGCAGCTTGTTATGAGACCGCGCCACGGTCTTTTGCGGGAGATGTTTCGGTACAGCATCCCGCTGATCCCCGCATCCGTCTGCTGGTGGATCACCAGTGTGTCAGACCGCTATATGGTCAACGCTTTTCTCGGCAGCGAGGCCACCGGCCTTTACTCCGTTGCGTATAAGATACCAACCATTCTCACGATTTTGTCCATGGTATTCATGGACGCTTGGCAGCTCTCCGCTGTGACGGAATCCGCAGGAGACAGGCGGGAGCATATCCGCTTTTACTCCAAAGTGTGGAGCGCTTTTCAGGCAGCAATGTTTTTGTGCGGCGCGGGAATTATCGCGTTTTCACAGGTGGAGATCAAGCTTCTTGCGGCAGAGAGCTACTTTTCGGCGTGGACTTATATTCCGCTGCTGACCATGGCCATGGTGTTTGCATCCTTTGCCAGCTTTACCGGCAGTGTCTACACGGTGACCAAAAAAAGTGATCTTTCCCTTTGGACGGCCATGCTGGGAGCCGGAATCAATATCGTACTGAATTTGCTACTCATTCCCACAAAGCTCGGCATTCAAGGAGCTGCCATCGCCACTTTCGCCAGCTACTTTGTTGTGTTCGCAGTCCGCGCCGTCAGCGCGCGAAAGCTCATTCCGTTCCGCCTTTATCCCGTGGGGCTGACAGCTTGCTCCGTGATATTGACGGCTCAAACCATATTTATCGTGTTTCAGCTACCTATGTGGCAGCTTGTGCAGGCGGTAGGGATCGTTCTGATCCTCCTGCTGGGCTATAAGCCGCTGCTGACCGGCGCATCCAAGCTGGGGCTGCCGGCTCCGGGTATCAGCCGAAACGCTTCCCATAAAGGAGAACCCAAATGATACAGACAGCATTGAACGGCCTGTGTATGGCCATTGCGGACAGCGTACCCGGTGTATCGGGCGGGACGATTGCATTCATCCTCGGCTTTTATGACCGCTTCATAGAAGCGCTGCACAACCTGTTCGGGAAAGAAAGCGGCCCGCGAAAGCGTGCGTTTATATATCTGATGAAGCTCGGAATCGGCTGGGGCGTTGGTATGATCGCCTGTGTGCTGCTCCTGTCCAGTCTCTTTACAAAGAACATCTATTTCATGAGTTCCCTGTTCCTCGGACTCACGGCGGCAGCCATTCCGTTCGTGATCGCTTCTGAAAAAGCCTCTCTGCGAGGTGGGCTGAAAAACATTCCCTTTGCCGTTCTCGGTGCGGCACTGGTGGTTGCTCTTTCACTTCTTCGCGGCGGTGCGGGCGCGCTGGGCAGCATCGACTTTCTGACGCTCCAGCCGCTCCATTTCGCCTATATTTTTATCTCCGGCATGGTGGCGATCGCGGCGATGGTGCTGCCGGGGATCTCCGGCTCCACGGTCCTGCTCATTGCGGGCGTATATCTCCCTGCCATCAACGCCGTAAAGGAGCTTTTGCACTTTAATCTTGCGGAGCTGCCGGGACTGTTTGCGCTGGGCTTCGGCGTCATTTTCGGCGTCGGCGCTTCCATCCATTTCATTCGCCGCGCGCTCAAGCGGCACCGCAGCAAGCTGGTCTGGCTCATTTTAGGACTTATGTTCGGTTCTCTGTTTGCTATCGTTATGGGGCCAACGACGCTGTCGGAGCCGGTGCCCGCGCTTGGCGTTTCTACATTCAGCATTTTTGGCTTCCTCCTTGGCATCGCCGTACTGTTGGGCTTGGAGCTTTTGAAAACGGCTATGTCACGGAAGAAGAACGCCGCAATCGCGGAGAATAAGGAGGCTGCCCCCGATGAGCATTGATTGGACTGTCTTACAGTGGATTCACGACACCTTCACCTGCGGTTTTTTGGACTTTCTCATGCCCAAGATCACCTTGCTGGGCGATATGGGCGCTGTCTGGATCGTTGCCGCGCTTGTGATGATCTGCACGAAGAAATACCGCAAGCATGGAATTATTTTACTTGCCGGACTTGCGCTCGGTGTCCTTGTCGGTAATGTTGCCCTCAAGCACCTGATCGCCCGTCCGCGCCCCTGCTGGCTGGATACGAGCGTACAGCTTCTCATCGCAAATCCCACGGATTATTCCTTCCCGTCCGGACACACGTTGTCCTCCGTCATCGGCGCGACAATTCTCACACTGACGAATCGCAAGTTTGGCTGGGCGGCGATCCCTGTCGCGGCGCTCATCGCCTTTTCGCGGCTTTACCTCTATGTGCATTTCCCCAGCGATATTCTCGGCGCGGTGTTTATCGGCCTTATCATCGGCATCGCAGTATTTTATGCCGGAAACGCTGCCTGGAAGTGGATAGAAAAAAGGAAAAAGCCGCAGGCATTGTGAGGTGAACATCGTGACAGACCGCTCCAGAATGATCCTGTTTCGCATTATATCTGCCGTCGGCCTTGCCGCGTCTGTGGCGCTTTGCGTCTACGGCTGGAAAACCGGCATCTTCACCTCACAGGAAAAGCTCCAAACCTATATCAGCGGCTTCGGCATTGCGGGAGCGTTGGTGTTTATTGCATTTCAGGCAGTACAGGTTGTGATCCCTGTACTGCCCGGAGGGCTGGGCTGCCTTGGCGGCGTACTGCTGTTCGGTCCTTGGCGTGGGTTTCTTTACAACTATGTCGGTATCTGCATCGGCTCTGTACTGGCGTTTCTTGTGGCGAAGTATTACGGGAAACCCATTTTGCGCTGTTTTTTTGCTCAAAAGCTCATCACCAAATATGAGAAATGGACTTCAGAAAAGGATCGCTTTGCTAAAATGTTCGCCGTCGCTATCTTTCTTCCGGTAGCGCCTGACGACTTTTTGTGCTATCTGGCGGGAACGACGGAAATGTCGCTGAGAAAATTTACGGCAATCATCCTGCTTGGCAAGCCCTTCGCCATTGCGCTTTACAGTATGGGGTTAATGGCTGTATTCAGCCGTTTGCCTGCCTTGTTGGCGGGATAGAGAAAGGAACCGGGCTGTATGATTAAAACCTTCATTGAACTTACCGCGTGGGAAATGACGCCGCCGAAAGCATATGGGGCGTTTCATCTATTGTTTATGTGCATCGGATTTCTACTCTGCTTTGTGCTGGCAAAACGCTGCGCAAAATCGAGTGAACATGGCAATCGCAAGCTGTTGCTCTGCATCGGCCTTGCGCTGACGGTCAGTGAGCTGTACAAACAGCTTTTTTACTATTACCACATCGGCGCGGGCAGTTATCAGTGGTGGATATTTCCGTTCCAGCTATGCAGTGTGCCGATGTATCTCTGTGTCGCCGCTGCGTTGCTGAAACCCGGCAAGGTACGGGACGGACTATACAATTTTATGTGTACCTACAATCTGCTGGGCGGAGCCATCGCATTTATGGAACCGTCCGGCTTGTGCCATGCATATTGGACGCTGACGATCCATGCGTTCGTGTGGCACATGCTGCTGGTATTTGTTGGCTTTTATCTTATCGCGTCTGGGCGCTGCTGCAAAAAAGCAACCGACTTCAAGAGCGCAGCCGTTACGTTCCTTGCGCTGTGCGCCACAGCGTTTGCTATCAACCTAATATTTAGGAAGGTGTCAGACGGCACGATCAATATGTTTTTCGTCGGGCCTTCCGACAATCCGCTTATCGTGTTCAAAAGCATTGCGCAAAGCTGCGGCTGGTATGTCGCAACGGCGTTGTATATTTCGGCTGTGTGCCTCGGCGCATGGCTTATTTACCTTGGCATTTCGGTATATCACAGAAAAAACGGCGCCTTGATCACCGACACATCATCCCTGATTGGAGAACAAAAATGAAAGTACGACTATACACCGGCTCATTAAAGTTGGTAGAGAAAAGCGGCGTGGGGCAAGCGCTACACCACCAGCAGGAGATGCTTCGAAGCATCGGCGTGGAAACTACATATAAAAATGACCGGGATGCCGTGTTGGTACATATCAACACGGTGTTCCCGGATTCACTGTTTGCGGCGTTATGGGCAAGGCTGCGAGGGCAAAAGGTGATCTACTACGGTCACTCCACTATGGAGGACTTTCGTAACTCTTTTAAGTTGTCCAATGTCCTCGCACCGATCTTCAAGCAATGGATCAAGCTGTGCTACGAAACCGGAAATGCCATCATCACACCCACAGAGTATTCCAAACGGCTTCTTTTGAGCTACGGCATCAAGAAGCCCATCTATGCGCTCAGTAACGGCATCGATACGGATTTCTTTCGGTCTGATCCGGAGCGCCGTCTTGCGTTTCGCGCGAAGTATCAGCTTGGGCAGCAGGACAAGGCCGTTATTTCCGTGGGGCATTACATTGTGCGAAAGGGTATTTTGGATTATATCGCGCTTGCCCGCTCCATGCCGGAGATTCGCTTTTTCTGGTTTGGGTACACGAATCTCAATCTGATTCCCGCGGAGGTGCGGGACGCCATAAGAGAAGCCCCTGCGAATCTGGCCTTCCCCGGCTATGTAGGGCGAGAGGAATTGCGCGACGCCTACTGCGGCTGCGATCTGTTCTGCTTCATGAGCTATGAGGAAACGGAGGGGATCGTCGTGCTGGAGGCGCTCTCCTGTGGCATCCCCGTTTTGGTGCGGGACATTCCGGTCTATGAGGGCTGGCTGCAACACGGCTTGAATGTCTATAAGGGGATCGACGGGGAATCCTTCCACCGTCATGCGTCAGACATACTGGAAGATAGAACGGCTCATTTAACAAAGGCCGGACGGCAAACAGCGCAGGAGCGCTCCATTCATACGATGGGCGAAAAGCTGCTGGGTATTTATCAGCAAGTAGCCAAGACTGTCCCAACTGCGGAAAAAAAATAGCGGGCAGGAGCATTGTGCCCTGTCCGCCATCGAAATTTACTGGTTTTGCGTGCTTGACTGCCTTGGCAGTATGTCCGTCTGGCTTCTTGCCAGAATTAGATTACCCACCGATGAAAGGATCGTTACGATACAGAATGCGATTAACAGCTTGGTGGACAGCGCATTTGTTGTGAATGCCATCAAAGGATTGTACCAGTCCAGCACAGTGAAGGTCAGGAAGCAAAGCGCTAAGATAACGGAGGCATGGGACAGATATTTGCACAGTTTATATAAGACTTTCATTTTGCCACCTCCGGCTCACAGATGAAGATTCCATCGCTGACGTCCTTACTCGGTTTGTAGGGATGACTGGCCACCGTCGTATCCTTCACCATAAAGGAGCTATGGCCACCGTCCAGATTATAGGCCACCTTGCAGCCAAGGTCGGCAAAGAGCTGGCTCATTTCCTCCAGAAACATTCCCCGCGAAAAGTCCTTTTGTCTGCCGTCTACCACCAGCAGGCAGTAATGCCCCGGCTCATAGTAGCCGATTGCCGTTCTCGGGTGACTTTCCAGAATATAGTCCCATGTGAGGAAGTCGGTCTTTGCATTCCCGTTTTCATCCAAAAGGCTTGGGCCAAACACCCATGACTGCCATGCACCGTCTTGAACGACTTGCACTGCATCAAAGGTATCCGGTGTGTAGGTTTTCATGGTTCCGTCCCGGTATAGCACACAGGTCTCCTCGGTCGAACCCTGCGTCCGATATACGGTGCCGTTGCGGATAATTGTTCCGTTGTCCTGATGGCGGTTATTGCTGTAGGAATCGCCGTTTACCAGTAAAACGGACTTCATTCGCTCCGACATGGAAGCAGGCGTTTCGGCATACCCAACACCGTAGGTGTCCTGCGCAAAAGCAGTCTTGAAACAATCAATGCTGCTGACATAGATGTCGGCCAGTGTATAGGACACCATTGTTCCGTATTTTTCATGTTTGCCATTCTCGCTGTGGTCAAGGGTTCCGCTGTCATAAGTGCCCTGTGTAAGCTCGATTGAAATATTTGGGCTTTTATAGACGGAGGCGGTGGAGATGACCGTATCCGAGAAATGATCCTTGAACTTCTGACTCCAATCGGTGGAGGATGAAACCGTGTCAGCCGAAACATTTCCATGTAGGGGAACAAGCTGATTGATTGTCCCGCCGTTCGTGTCTTTTGGAATTGTGGCTGTGCCTTCGGCCGTTACGATGTTCGTCGATGTCAGCTTGTGGGGCAGTTTGTAGTTATAATAATAATCCCCGCCTACAATTCCACCAGCCAACAGAATATCCAAAGCAAACGTCAGAAGGAACACTTTTGCAACGCATTTTTTATGCGATTTTTCCATGTGCGGCTGTTCGTACTGCATGATGTGCGCCCCCTCTCATATCGGCTTCTGGTTTGAAGATGAGCTTCGATTGTACAAAAAAGCTTAAAACAAACAAAATGATCTCCGTCATGATCTTCGCCGCCATCACGGGTATTCCCGCAACGCTTGTCAGTAATGTGAGCAGCAGGCTGTTTGCAGCGAGAATGGATGCTGCCAAAAGTGCGTATTGCGGTAAGGTTTGCGTTGCGGGACGGTGATCATGAAACACCGCTTTGGTATTGAGAGTGTAGTTGAGCGCGGCGCTGCCAATGCGAGCAAGAATGTTGCTCATGAGCAAAAAAACTGCGCCTGCCGGGAAAATAATCGTCAGAAGCAGAAACATCAGATAATCCGCTAAAAAGCTCACCAGCGATGCTGAGGCAAATTTCATAATGTTTTTGTAGATTCGAAGTGAGTCCCGAAAGCCATCAAAATGCGAGCTGGAGTTTTCCTTGTCCAGATAGACAGTCTGAATGGGGACTTCTTCGATGGGGATGCCGCACTGCTTGCAGTGGAGCAGGACATTCATCTCGTACTCGTAGCGGTCACCCTCCATGTCGATCATGTAGTCCAGCAGACTCCGATCAAATGCCCGCAGGCCAGTCTGCGTATCCTGCACCTTTGTCTTAGCGACAAAGGAAAAGACAAAGCGTGTGATTTTATTGCCCAACTTGGAGCGAAGCGGGATGTCCTCATCAAAATTGCGGGAGCCAAGCGCCAGTGTGCCGGGATGTGTCCAGGCGCACAGCGCGACATGCTCCATATCCTGCGGAAGATGCTGACCGTCGGCGTCCATGGTGATGATGCAGCCCGCTTTGGGCATATAGTCAGAGATGAAGGAAAAAGCTGTTTTCAATGCCGCCCCTTTTCCAAGGTTTTCAAGATGATGAATGATGATGGCATTATGATCCAGCTCCTGAAAAATGTGTGAATAGTCACACTTGCTGCCGTCGTCCACGACGATCACGGAGTAGCCGGAGCCTGAGAGTGCATGCACCAGACCGATCAAATTTTCTGACGGCTGGTAGGCCGGAATCACAACGACGCTGTCCGAATATTTTGTAAGCATTTTGCTCGTTTCCATAGAAATGAACCTCCTTGTTCCTGATGCTCCTATCATACGGCGGCAAGATGAGATGAAAGTGAGGATAAAATGAGCTTTTCTCATATTCGGCAAAAAGAAAACCGGGAAGCGGCCATGACCGCTTCCCGGAAAAGAGGGGAAGAGAAAAAATGAAAAAGTCTATCTATGTGAAGCGGTTTAAGGACGCAAGCCTTTTGACCTTGATTAACCCTCGTACTCGCCGTCAGCTTCTTGCATGATCGTGCCGTCAGTGGCGTTGACTTTTACTTCCAGCTTGCCGCCGTTTGCATCTGTGCCCTTGAGATCGTAGGTGATGATGCCGTTCTCGCTGTCCAGTTCATCGGCAGTAAAGGTGTAGCCGCTGTTTGCTTGCTCGGCGGCAGCAATAGCCTCAGCTTCGGTAATCTTTGCCTGTGCCACAAGATCTGCCTGCGCCTGCGCGTCCTCGGCGTCGGTTTCGGACTCAGTGCCAGTTTCTGTTCCATTGTCATTTTCATCGACATGCTCATCGTTCACATCGTCCGTGTCAACAGCTTCGGCATCCGGCGCGTTTTCGGATTCTGCCGCTTGTGTTTGCGCTTGCGGCGAGGTGGCAGGCAAGGCACTGCTGTCCGGGCTTGCTGCAAATGCCGTGGTTCCTACCGCACCCACAATTAACAAGCAGAGTGCAAGTGACGCCGCAATGGGAGCTTTTTTGAATTTCATAATAAATACCTCCTGTCAAAAGATAAAATTTTTATTGTGTGTGTATCAGCGCAGCTTAATTTTCAATGGCATCATCTCAATTATCGGATTCAGAACGGTTTTGCTCTCCTGTTCTGTGGCCTCATTATCGCAAGGGCAAATGAGAAATCCATGAAAGGAAAATGAGCTTTTCTCATGAAGGCTGATTTACTGAATCATTCTCATCTGTTTATCATTTGAGCAGTTTATATTGTATAAGGACAGAAAGAAGGAATACAGATGCGTGTTTTAGTGATAGAGGACGATAAATCTCTAAACAGGATTGTCACAAAACATCTCACAGAAGCCGGCTACGCAGTAGACTGCTGCTTTGACGGCGACGACGGGCTGAGCTATATGGAATCCATGCAGTACGACTGCATTGTTCTCGACTGGATGCTGCCGAAGCGCGACGGACTTTCCGTGCTGCGGGAATACCGGGGACACGGGTTTGCCTCACCGGTGCTGATGCTGACGGCCAAGGATTCCATCACCGACCGGGTTTCCGGGCTGGACGCCGGTGCGGACGACTATCTCATCAAGCCCTTTGCCTTTGATGAGCTTTTGGCGCGTGTCCGCGCCATGCTGCGCAGAAAGGGTGAGACAAAACAAACGGTGCTTTCTCTTGCCGATCTCCAGATGGATACGACGACGCATGCTGTAACACGAGACGGAAAGCCAATCTCGCTTACCTCTCGGGAATATGCGCTTTTGGAGTATCTGCTGCGCAATCAAGGTATCATCCAAACCCGCAGTCAGATTTCCGATCATGTCTGGAACTACGATTTTGAATACGATTCCAATGTGGTAGATGTGTATGTGCGCTATCTGAGGAACAAGGTGGACAAGGGCTTTGACGAACCGCTGATCCATACCATTCGTGGATTCGGCTATGTGATGAGGCTTGAAAATGAAAAAGCTTAAAATTCGCACGAAAATTATGCTGTGGTTTACATTGCTTTCTGCCGTGCTGCTGGGAGCACTGGTGCCAACAGTCTATACCACAGTGGCATCTTCACTGCGACAGACGCTTCAGGCGAATTTGCAAATGATGGTATCTCAGGTTTTTGCCTGCGTGGAGTCTCAAAACGGCACAGTCATATTGGATGCGGAGGAACTGGATTTGGAGGATGGTGCTTTGCTGGCCATTTTATCTCCGGACGGTGATGTTATCTATACGAGCAAAAACGCCGCATGGCTTGCCGGACAGCAGCTTGCCTACGGGGAAAATACGATCAGCGTCGATGGCCGCAAATGGGCGGTGCAGGTGCAAAACTACGAGATTGATGAAGTGAAAATAACCGTTATTGCCGCCAGCTCCATGACATCGGTGGATGAGTCGCTTCACGATCTCATTTTACTGCTTCTGCTTTTGATCCCGGTCTACCTGTGCGTGTCCGCACTGGGGGCGTTCTTTCTCGCCAAGCGTGCCTTGCAGCCCATTCGGAACATCACGCAAACGGCGCAGGCCATTGGCAGCGGAGATATGTCAAACCGTATTAGCGGCATCCTTGCTAACGATGAGGTGGGCGAACTGGCTGATACCTTTAACGGAATGCTGGATACGCTTGAGGTATCCTTCACGCGGGAGCGTCAATTCACTTCCGACGCCTCTCATGAGCTACGTACACCGATTACCGTGATTTCGGCCTGCACGGAGGATGCGCTATCCAGCGATGAAACAGATAGCCGAGAAAACCTTGAGATAATCAAAAATGAAGCCACAAGAATGACAAAAATCATCTCGCAGCTTCTAATGCTGTCCCGTGGCTATGAAGGACGCTGTCACTTTGAACCCGATGACATTTGCCTTTATGAGATGGCAGCCTCCGTTGCGGAGGAATTGAAGGGTTCGGCAGAGGATGCGCAAATCGCCGTCCATAACGACATTCCAAAGGAGCTGACGCTCAGAGCAGACCAAAGCCTGATGACGCAGCTTTTCGTGAACCTGATTGGAAACGCCATCAAATACGGAAGCGCCGGGGGCAATGTTTGGTTAAATGCCGACCAGCGGGACGGCTTCGTGAAGATTGAGGTATCCGATGACGGTATCGGCATCAGCGAAGAAGATAAGTCCCATATTTTTGAGCGCTTCTATCGTGCCGATAAAGCCCGAGACCGCAGTGGCTCCGGGCTGGGGCTTGCCATCGTCAAGTGGATCGTCGAGCTGCACGGCGGGACGATTGAAGTAAAAAGTAGCGTGGGGCATGGGACGACATTTTCTTTTGCACTGCCGCAACAGGTTTCATTGCTATAAAAAATCCTTCCCTTGATGTAAGGGGGTAAAAGTCATAGATAACAGTAATATTGTTCAGGTTTTAGTCATTAGTGCGAATGATAAAACCGCACAGAAAATAATTCAATCTTTGGGCACCGTTTCGATAGTCGGATCATTCTCCAGAAATCTTGATGAAGCCATATATGATTTTACAAATAGAGAAATTGCGCTTGTTGCGTTTGATGTCTGCTTATCTGAAAGTGATAGACATCGAATTTTAGGCATTATGCGAATGCTCAAGCCAATTCCTATTCTCCTGTTTTCAGAGGATTCCAAAATTACTTCAATCGCTAAAATGTATGAAGCAGGAGCGACAATGTGTTTATGCCCGTTGCGTAGTTTTGATGAGTTGGCTATACAGATAAAAGCGCTCATCTCTCTTTGTACGGACATTAGAAACCGGCAGTCCAATCAACAGACACTTTCATTTGGAACCAACCTTATCATCGATCCCATAAAGCATCATGTATTTGCAAAGGAAATTCCGGTGAAGCTGACACGCAAAGAATTCGATTTACTTCTCTGCCTTGCGAAACATCCCGGTCATGTATTTACCCGTGAGCAGCTCTATCAGCAGGTGTGGGGGACGGATTATTCTTACAATGTGGATGATGTGGTAAAGACGCATATCAAAACGCTGCGGAAGAAGCTGTCCGAAACGGAACAAGACCATATTCAAAATGTTTGGGGCGTTGGTTATCGCTTTGAGCCAAAATAAGAGGATAGACGGGAACGAATCCCTCTATCCTCTTATTTCTTCCCTAAATTCTCCCTGTTTCTCCCCTATGATTTCCCTATTTTGCTGTAAAATTAATTTACAGTGTCGGAACAAGTTTCTTGCTTTTCTAAGGCTTGGCTCTCTAATGCGGCTTTCACGGTTGCCTTAATGATTTCCAAAGATCTTTTATCACAGTTGTAAAGCATACGGGCAAGACTCTCAATCTCAGAAACCTTGGACGGCTTTTTCGGATTGAAAATCAAGTCCGGCGGTATGTTCAGCGCGTGTACCAGCTTGTTTAAGACATCATAGCTTGGCACTTTGCCCTCGTTTTCGATTCGATATAAGTATCGCTCAGTGATGCCGGTTTTTTCCGCCAGCTTTTCCACTGTAATATCTGTAGCCTGACGTGCTTTCTTGATTACATCATTTACCGTTTCAGATTTATTCTGCACTATCGGTTCACCTCCACGTATCATTGTATAGATTTATGTCATGCTGATAATGACATGACCGTTCAATTATAGGTGAACCAACAGTCCTCTTTCCTATGAACGATATATAGGCGTTCTCCCCGTCAATAAAAAAAACGAGGTTTTGACGGGGTAACTCTCATGCCGATACCCTCCAATTCATCGTTTTGGATTGGAGGGATTATTGTGTATCGACGGCCATTGCTTGCTATCCTGACCGCCAATCACAATTCGCACGACTCCTCACACTGACTGGAGAATCGCTAAAAACTTCCGGTCAAAAAAAGCCTTGCTCCAAAACGGGAACATTACGGGCATTGCCATGAACTAACAGTCCATGTAATATGTGAATTAAAAGACGCAGCAGCGTATCAATCCATTGGGTCGATACGCTGGTGCGCCTTTTTATATTTTAGTAATGCGTTACCGCGATGCCGCTCTCCTCCGCTTCTGACATTTGGTTTTCACCCACCAAATGATTCAGATAGGAGGACAGCGAAATGCTGGTCAAAATAATTAGAAACGGTGTGGAATCTGAATGGTTCCCACTTACAAAGAAGATGCACCGTGCCCTGCTGCGGGACAAGCCCGAGGCCGCAATCTTCCGTATCGAGGATGTCTACCCGGATAGTCCAGAGAGCGGGCAACTTATCACATTGGAGTTTTCCTACTTCACTGTGATTACCCGCGATTTCGTACTGGAAGAAAACAGGCAGGAAAAACAAAAAGAGCGGCATCATGACAAACGGCCCATGGATGTAATTGAGCAAAGCGGCAACAGCGCACTCATCACATCCGTGGAGGAAGACTTTCTGAGAAACGAGCTGAAGAAAACACTTTACAGCGCCATGGGAATCCTCACCGAAACGCAGGAGCGGCGGGTGCGGTTATTTGTCGAGGACGGCTTATCATTTGCTGAAATCGGTCGCCGGGAGGGCGTCACACATAGGGCAGCGGAGTACTCCGTACAGGCTGGAATAAAAAAAATTAAAAAATATTTGAGCGGGTACTTCCAAAACGGCGGTTTTTTGTCGGATTAAGTGAAAGGGAAAATAAGCCCTTCACTGATCCTTGAAAAACACCGCCCAGAGCGGTCATAACCGGCGACTTGAATACGTTAGCTGACGGGCCCGATGAGGGACCAGCGACAAGTCGGGCGCGCGATGACCACCTGTGTGGATAGTCAGAGTATCCGCATCAAAGACGGCCAAATAAGGTGCAGAGCGGTACCCGCCCGGACGAAAACAGCCTTGGCAGGCTGTATTGCAATGATCCCGTCAGCCTACAATGATACTTCTGCCCAGCCACAGCCACACGCAATGGGGGCAGCTCGGAGAGATCCTCGGAGGGGTGAGATTCCCATGATGCGCGCCCGCGCAGTTCAAGTATGCCGCCCATGGCTCGGGAAGTAGTGTCGAATAGAGCCGGCAAAAAGTAACAACTAAATGTCAGAAGCGGCGAAGGCCGTTCCCTGTCCGAAAACTGGTTATTTACGGACAAGTGGAACGGCCTTCGTTTTCTTTATCGCTTCATGCTGGATATATTGGGATCGCCGCCTCCTTCTTTTTACCGTCAACTGCTGAAAATCTCTTCCATTTTCCCTTTCGCTCCATGGCGGTCTCCATATCTCTGGCATGAAAGCAGCCGGAAGAAAGGAAGGTGCGATATTATGCTTCGAATCAAACGCGGGGATATTTACTATGCAAATCTTACGCCGGTCATCGGCTCTGAGCAGGGCGGCATCCGGCCAGTGGTAATTATTCAAAACGACGCCGGAAATCTACATAGCCCCACTGTCATTGCCGCAGCCATCACCGGAAACGCCGGCAAGAAGAAACTGCCCACCCATGTGCGGCTCCTTGACTGTGCCTGTGGACTGTTCCGCGGCTCCACGGTTCTGCTGGAGCAGATTCGGACGCTGGACAAAAGTCGCTTGCAGGAATATGTCGGGAATATCGGATCCGACCGGATGCAAGAGGTGGACATGGCGCTGACCGTCAGCCTGGGACTGGAAACGGAGGCAACGATATGAACGCAAACATTGACTATCTTGGAATGCTCAATCTGCTCCGCCATCTTCTCAATAAAGGCGTTATCAGCAGAAAAGAGTATGATAAAATCGCCGCCAGATTAGCTGCTCAAAGCGGTGCGGACATCATCGTTTTAACTTGATAATTCTCGCGTTTTGTAATAGCTTTTCACCGGAAGTTGTGGTATTGTGTGTTGCTAAGGAAGGGGTGAATTATCGTGACAGATGGGCGCAGAACCGAGGGCAGCCTCGCGCTGGAAGAAAAACAGCCGCGCGTTATCGTGATCGAGGCGCGGGAACGACCGGAGGCACAAAAACTGCGAGTCGCGGCCTATGCCCGCGTCAGCTCCGGCTCCGATGACCAGCTCAATTCCTATGCGGCGCAGGTGCGATATTTTACATCCCTTATCGTTGGCAACGAAAAATGGACTCTCGCGGATATTTACGCGGACGAGGCTGTAACCGGCACCTCGGCTGAGAAGCGTGAGGATTTCCAAAGGCTCCTCGCTGACTGCCGCAGAGGAAAGGTCGACCGCATCATCACAAAATCTGTCAGCCGCTTCGCACGGAACACGCGGGAATGCCTTGAAACCATCCGTGCGCTGAAGAACACCGGCGTCAGCGTGTACTTTGAGGAACAGGGCATCGACACCGCGAACATGACCGGCGAGCTGCTGACGGCGGTTTTCGCGGGACTCGCCCAGGCGGAGAGTGAATCCATCTCCAAGAATATGCGCTGGAGTTATCAGAAGCGGATGCAGAGCGGGAGCTTCAACACCTGCAAGTATCCCTTCGGATATCGGCTTAAAGACGGAACTCTTGAAATATGTGAACCGGAAGCCGAGATCGTCCGTATGATTTTTAATCGATTTCTCTCTGGGGAGGGCTGCGAAGCGATAGCGGAGCAAGTGACCGCGACAGGTTATGCAACCCGCGATAACAAACCTTATTGGCAGCGATCCACCATCAGCTACATCCTGCGCAACGAGCGGTATGCCGGAGATGCACTGCTGCAAAAGAGATACAGCACAGACACACTTCCGTACCAAAAGAAGTTGAATCAAGGTCAGCGGGAACAGTACCTCGTACCAAACAGCCACCCGCCGATTATCAGCAGAGAAACATTTGACGCTGCACAATCACTCATCCAAAATCGGGCTGCCAAAATTGCCACATGGCAAACTGAAATCTTACCGCTCTCCGGCAGGGTGATTTGTGGCAATTGCGGCGCATGGTTCAAGAAGAAGCGGTGCAATGGCAAAACCTATTGGGTCTGCCGCACTCATCACAAAAATATAACGGAATGCTCCATCACACAGATTCTCGAAAGTGAGATATATGATGCGTTCCTTCGAATGTACCACAAGCTCAAGCTCCAAGGGGGCGCACTTCTAAAAGAGCTGATCTCCAATCTCACGAAAATACGCGACAGGCAGATGCTGTGGAGCGTGGACATCATTGAGCTAAACAGAAGAATATGCGACATCATGGATCAGGACCGACAGTTATCCGAGCTGAACAGCTTGGGACTTGCCGATCCTGATTTTTTTATCCTCCACCGCAATGAGCTTGCGGAGCAGCTCCGCGACGCGAAGCTGAAAAAGGAGCGGCTGCTGGATGCAAAGGGAGATAATACGCTCCAGCAGTCAATAGAACTGTCGGAGGCTCTGGATGCAGCGCCGGACTTTCTCGATGCGTTCAGCGGAGAATGGTTTGACGAGCTGGTGAACTGCGTGGTTATCGAGAGCAACGAAATGCTGAGATTTCGCCTTAAGAACGGACTGGAGCTGACTGAAACCATAGAACGGACGGTGAGATAATGAAAAACAGAAAGACGCCTTTTGGCTATCGGATGCATGGCGGCAAGATGCACATCCATGCGGCGGAGGCAGAAACCGTGCGCTGGATATTCGAGAAATATGCGGCGGGCGCATCTTACAACGCCCTGACCGGTGCGCTTGCAGACAGAGGCGTACCATACGACGAGGACAGAGCTTGGAATAAGAACATGGTAGCGCGGATGCTTGCCGATGAGCGTTATACCGGCGCAAACGGATACCCTCCCGTAATAGACAAGCAGATCTTTCAGACTGCTACAGTACGAAAACCCACTACAGGAAAACGTCCCGACATCGACAGCGCAATCTCCAATGTACGGAAACTCGCAAAATGTGCGATGTGCGGCAATCCCTTAATCATTACTGCCAACAATGTCGGCTGGGAACGATGGAAATGCCCATCCTGCAAGGCACTGACTTCAAAAGCGACTACGCCTCGGCTGGTACAGAGTATTGGTGGTCTGTTGAGCAACCTGACCGCATCCCATGATATGGTCACCACGCCCGAAGTATCCGCGCCGGACTGCACTAAATCATTCCGCCTCGAAAACGAGCTGAACCGCGAGCTGGACAGCACCGACTACAGCGAGGATGCCGCCAGAACGCTGGCGCTACGCCTTGCGGCCGCACAGTACGCCCAACTCGGCGCGGAGGATTACGAAACAGAGCGCCTCCGCCGCCTCTTTATCAACGCAGAACCTACCGACACGCTAAACGCCGACCTTTTGAAAAAAGCGGTGTCCGCCATACTCGTATACCCTGATGGCAAGGTTAGCCTGAAATTGAAAAACGGACAAATCATCGAAAGGAGTGCAGACAGATGAATCAGACCGCACCGAGAGTCATCACCATCCCTCCCAAGCCAAAGCTTGCCAAGGAAAAAGCTGTACAACGGCAGCTTCGAGTAGCAGCCTACTGCCGGGTGTCCACCGATGACGAGGAACAGCTCACCAGCTACGAAGCCCAGCAGACCTACTACACGGATAAAATCATGAGCAACCCCAACTGGACAATGGCAGGTATATTCCCTGACGAGGGCATCACGGGAACCTCGGCCAAGAAGCGCCCGGAGTTCTTGAAAATGATCCGGCTGTGCAAAAAGAAGAAAATCGACTTGATTTTGACCAAATCCATCTCCCGCTTTGCCCGAAACACCGTGGACTGCCTCAACTACATACGGGCGCTCAAGGAACTCGGTATTGCCGTGGTCTTTGAAAAGGAAAACATAAACACCATGGAATCAGACAGCGAGATACTCATCACCATGATGGGCGCTTTCGCCCAAGCGGAGAGCGAGAGCATCAGCGCCAACGTCCGCTGGGGCAAACGGCAAGCCATGCGCGAGGGCAAGGTCAGCTTCCAATACACCCGGCTCTACGGCTATAAGCGCGGTGAAGATAACAAACCCTGCATTATTCCCGAACAGGCCGAGGTGGTGCGCCGGATTTTCGACGCTTACCTCGCCGGTGACAGCGTCCGCGCAATCAAGCAGACTCTTGAAGCGGACGGAATCCCAAGCTCCAAGGGCGGCAGCGAATGGCCCGTTGGAACCATACAGGGTATACTCCGAAACGAGAAATATTGTGGGGATGCCCTAATGCAAAAGACCTATATCAGCGACTGCATCAGCCGCAAGGTCATTAAGAACACAGGCCAGCTTCCCATGTATCTGGTACAGGACAATCACGAAGCCATCATAGACCGCACCATCTTCGACCGCACACAGGCGGAGATCGCGCGGCGCGCCGGAACAAGAGCACCCTCCAAAAAGAACAGCGTGTCGGGGCTGTCCTGTTACAGCAGCAAATATGCCCTTACCGAACGCCTCGTCTGCGGTGAATGCGGCACCCTGTATCGCCGCTGCACATGGTCAAAGCCCCAGGGCAAACGCATCGTGTGGCGCTGTATCAGCCGCATCGACTACGGCAAGAAATACTGCCGCGCCTCCCCAGCTATCGATGAAGCTCCCCTTCAGACGGCGATCCTCGCCGCTGTGAACACCCTAATGAGTGACAGAAGCACCCTTATCGGCCAAGTCACTAATGCGATACAGACAGAGCTGTCACCCGTCCCCGGCGAGAGTATGAGCATCGCTGATGTAGAAAAGCGCATCGCCGAGCTGAACGCCAAAACAACAGAACTGATGGCAGTGGCAAAAGCCAATGGCGGATACGCCGCCTACGCCGAGCAGTTTAAGGCTATCATGGATGAAGCCGCTGGCCTAAAGGATAAAAAAGCATATATTCTGAAACAGCAGCAGGAAAACAAAGCCGCGGCGCTCCGCATCACCAAGGCCGCCGAGATTATGCAAAACGCCTCGCCGGAGCTTACAGAGTGGGACGAGAGCGCCATCCGCCAGCTCGTGGACACGGTAACGGTACTGAGCAAAGACAGAATCAGAGTCACCCTTCGAGGCGGGGCTGAAATGGAACAGGAGCTGATAATATGATCTTCGCAACCGGCGACACACACGGAAATTTCCTGCGCTTTGACAAAAAGTATTTCCCTGAACGGGACGAGCTTTCCCGCAGCGATCATGTCGTCATCTGCGGCGATTTCGGCGGCATATGGGACGGCAGCAAAAAGGAGAAGCGCATGCTGGACGAGCTTGACGCCGCACCCTTCACCACGCTGTGGGTAGACGGGAACCATGAGAACTACGACCGGCTTCGCAAATACCCTACAGAGGAATGGCACGGCGGAAAAGTGCAGCGCATACGCCCAAACATCCTTCACCTGATGCGGGGGCAGGTCTATGAAATAGAGGGATACACCTTCTTCACCATGGGCGGCGCCTCCTCCCACGATATTGACGATGGAATCCTCAATCCACACGCTCCGGACTTTGAGGAACAGTATTGGGCGATGAGAAGGATGGGAGCACGCTTCCGGGTGAATCACCGAAGCTGGTGGAAGGATGAGCTGCCATCCAACGAGGAATACGAGGAAGCCCTCGCAAATCTGGAGCGTGTTGGCTGGAAGGTAGATTATGTGCTGACCCACTGCGCTCCAACAGGTCTGTTGAATCTCATCGGCAGAGGGTATACACCCGACAGGCTAACAGACTTCCTCGACATGGTCAGCAAGAAGCTGGAGTTCCACTATTGGCTCTTCGGTCACTATCACGACAACCGCGCCATCGGGCAGAACTACATCCTTCTCTATGAGCAGATCGCACAGGTCATTTAAGGCCGACACAGGGAAAAGCACGGTTGCTGACCGTGTTTTCTCTGTGTCGGATCAAGAAAAGGCGCACAGCGCCGGAAAGGAAAAGCACATGAACATCAGAAAATCCATTGATTACAGCGACCTCTTTGCCACGCTGGATGCCGCCATGCAAGCGGGAATGCCGCAGATGGAGCTGTACTGCGAGATAGGCAAACAGATTTGCAGCCGCACCGAGAAAGGCGCTGCCGTGGCCGCCGCTGCGTATCTGCAAGAGGTTTATCCCGATGTCCCCGGCTTTTCCCCGCGCAATCTGCGCCGTATGCGGGATTTTTACAGGGCGCATAAAAACAGCCCCGTCCTGATGGACGAGGCGATGAAGCTCCCGTGGACGCTGAATGTGGTCGTTTTGGAATGCGTTGACTGCGAGTCCTTGCGTGGCTGGTATCTCCGTGCAGCCGAAAAGCATGGCTGGTCGAAAAGTGAACTCCTCGCCGCGATTGCCGACAGCGCCCATGAGTATCTTTCCGTTGATGATACCGCAGTGGTGTGCTATACTGAAAACGACAATATTTGCACAGGGAATGACGCTCATGACGAAGATACTATTCATCTGCCACGGCAACATCTGCCGCAGCCCAATGGCGGAATATGTGATGAAAGATATGGTGAAAAAGGCTGGCTGCTCGTCAGACTTCGAGATCTCATCAGCCGCTACCAGCCGGGAGGAAATCGGGAATCCTGTCTATCCGCCCGCAAAGCGGAAGCTCTCGGAGCATGGGATCTCCTGCGATGGACACAGAGCTTGGCAGCTCACAAACAGCGATTACGACAGCTACGACCTGCTCATTGGGATGGACAGCGAGAACCTGCGGGATATGTATCGTATTTGCGGCGGCGACTATGCCGACAAGATGCATCTGCTGATGGATTATACCGACCACCCTCGCGATGTATCCGACCCGTGGTACACCCGCGACTTCGATGCGACTTGGCGCGATGTTGAGGCTGGCTGCCGGGGACTGCTTGATAAAATCATCGATAAGGAGGTATGATCTATGAAGCCAAATGATAAGATCCAGCTTTTTGAAGATAAGCGTATCCGCACCGCTTGGGATGCGGAAAAAGAGGAATGGTATTTTTCCATTGTCGATGTGGTCGCTGTTTTGACTGATCAACCGGATCAGCGCGGGGCAAGCAACTATTGGGCAAAATTGAAGCAGCGACTGAAAGAGGACGGCGCTTTTCAGTTGCTGACAAACTGTCAGCAACTGAAAATGAAATCTCCGAGCGATGGAAAACGCTACCTAACAGATGTCGCCGATACGGAACAGCTTCTTCGTATCGTCCAATCCATTCCTTCCCCCAAAGCAGAGCCGTTTCGAATGTGGCTTGCCCAAGTTGGACGTGAGCGGATCGAAGAAACTATCGACCCTGAGTTGACCATTGAGCGTGCTCTGGAGACATATATTAAAAAGGGCTACACAAGAGAGTGGGTCAACCAGCGGCTGCAGGCAATTCAAGTTCGCAAAGAACTGACCGATGAATGGGATGCACACGGCGTCCAGAAAGGCGTGGAATACGCAATTCTGACCGATGAAATCTCCCGTGCATGGTCGGGGATGAGTACACGGAAGTATAAGCAGCTTAAAGGGCTTACAAAAGAAAACCTGCGTGACAACATGACGACCTTGGAATTGGTGCTGAATATGCTTGCCGAGGCGACGACCACGGAGATCTCCAAGCAAAAGCAACCGGAAACCTTTTCTGAAAATGTGGAAATTGCCCGCGCCGGTGGCAAGGTTGCGGGAGATACGAGAAAAGCTGTTGAAGCACAGACTGGCGTACCCGTTATCACATCAAAAAACGCCGCCCAGCTCAATCAGGTCGTGAGCGACCTACTTGAAGATGGCGGCATAAATACAGATGACGAAAAAGATAAGGGCTGAATGCTTGCGGATTATTGGTAAGGACGCTTTGTAGAACGAAAAGCACGGGGGTTCTAAAGTGACCAGTAGAGCCAAAAGAATAGGGT
>Ga0265294_10000115_pt1 | contig 89335 bp, 82 predicted proteins | sample MunlanPumphouse3_FD_192504 | JGI IMG/M metagenome (GOLD analysis project Ga0265294, IMG submission 192504) | Groundwater microbial communities from a municipal landfill in Southern Ontario, Canada - Pumphouse #3 | ecosystem: Environmental > Aquatic > Deep subsurface > Groundwater | place...
CAGTCGGCATAGTCGGGAAACATCAGTTTCGGAACGATTTTGTAGTCCGCCGAACCGATGACGCCGCATTCCCGCTTGAGTTCGGTCACTTTGCGGATCGTTGTGGCGCTGCCGGCGCCTTCGATCAGAACCTCGACCTTCGGATATTGTTCGTTGTACTCCTTGGCCACGGCCTTGAAGGGCACGGTCAGGCTGCCGGCAATAAATACCGGCAAACTGCCGGACATTTCATCAGCCCGCGCCGGCCCGCTCCATCCAGTCAAACAGGCCGTCATCAAAAAAAACATCGAAACAAACATTACCTTGCTTTTCCATCCGGCTTTCATTTCTACCTCCTTGTCAAAAAAACGTTGCTCCTGATCCATTCGCAAACGCGGTCGGTCACGGCGTCATTGTCCGTTTGTGCGATCTGCCGCTGACGATTTCCCACAGGCCTTCTTGAATGTGTTTGACCATCACGACCGGATATCCGCCGATCAGACGGGGACGAAGCCAGCCATGGGTCATCACCTGGTCTTCGGGAGACGGCTGGTTTGCATTTTTTTCAAGAGACATGACCCGGATTTGTTTTTGCTCCAGTTCCGATACAGTCACCGGATCCGGAAATTCACGGAGCCTGCCGAACTCTATAAAGCGCCCTGCCCAGCCGGATGCCGTCAAGCCCACAGCGGCGGCAGCCCCAATAATCCCGTCATTGGTGCCGCCATGTCCGGACAGGTGAATATGGCCGCACGAAGTCGCCTGAAGGGCATCTTTTTGAGAGACCACGCGCCGGGTGCATGAAATTCCAAAATTCATCAGCTCCGATAGCCCCGGATCACCCTCGCATGCCATGCAGATTCCCGGATCGCTTCCTTCCAGATAATGGGCCTTGAGATGACGGGCCGCCCGGTCGATGATGCGATCCGAAGGATAGCCATCGGGCGCATCCATGACCACACAGGCCGAACTGTTGTGGGAGGTGTAGGGTATATCCTCATGAACCAGAAGCTGCTGGCGCACCACGGCCCACAGACGGACCTCTTCGGGCAGTTCATACCCGAACCACCTGGAAAGCTTGCCGGTTCCCCGGTCCGCATCGATCGTGTCCGTGTCGTCAAATCCCAGAAATATTCTCATATCACTGTCTCCTTATCAGTCGTTCCGACATTGCCGGAAGGCGACATCAGATCAATCATAAATACGCCATATTCTATACTCTCAATCAAGGATTCGGTCCGGCGGACGGAATCAGGCCGTGGGCGGCCAAACGTCTTGCCACCGGCGGAACCATGGCGCCTCCGATCGCACCGAACCCCATATTCATAACGGACAACAGGACCATATGCTGCAGGATCAGCTCCCGGTCCATGCCGACAAGCCAATCGACCAGGCCGAGTATGATCACCCGGCTGCCCGCAGCGACCGCCCCGACAATGATGCAGGCAACATAGCGCTGGGCAAGCAGAGGGTACAGGATTGCAGCGACATCGATCACAATTCCCGGCAGAAGAAACTTGAGAATCACCAGCGGCCCGGACTTTGCACCCATTCCGAGTACAAGGCACATGACGCCGGCGATCAGCCCGACAAATGTTGCTGCGCCTTTGCGCTGTACGCAACCCCGCGCGAGAATCATAAAAAACATGGTGAACACCATGCTGTGGCCGGTCACATGCAGGTGAAGCCTCAGAACCGCCTTGGCGATCACGATAAAAATCGCGCAGAATGACAGGTACAGGGCCTCCCGCAGGCTGAACATTCCCCACAGCAGATGATCGTCGGATGATTTCATTCACACTCCTTTGCAACTGGAAAACTGGAATGCGAAGGGCCGGTTTTGCCGAAGCCTCTGGCCTCTGTCGACAACGCCGCATCCTCGGCGGTTTTCATGACCCGTATCATGAGGGGAACCATCAGACAGTGAAACAGCCCCGGCCAGTTTCGGGGATTGGCCAGGGAACGCTTGTCGATTCGAGCGCCCCGCAGCTGCTGCGCCATGGATATGTCGGATATCTCCCTTGCAAAATACGGGATGAAGCGAAAACTGATGAACACGAAAAATGCGATCCGCTCCGGCAGCCAGCGGCGCAGGCTTCTCATCAGCTGAGAAGACGGGGTCACTCGAAGAAAGAGAGCGCCCGGCATGAAAAACAGAAGGATCTGAAGAGATGTTCGCAGGCCGGGCAGCACCCCATCATAAATTCCATCCCGCAGAACATACAGCGCCACCACAATCACCGTCTGGATCATGAAAAACCGCATGTCCTTCCACATCTCAACGGTTTTCACGCGTCCCAGACGGTAACCGATGACATTGAGGGCCAGCAGCGCCAGCAGGTTTGGAAAGCTTTTCCCGATAAAAGCCGCCGAACACATCGCGAGCATGCCCGCCATTTTCCAGCCCGCGCTGATTCGGTGAAGCCTGGAATCAACAGCGCTGAACTGCCAGCCGATTCTTTGAAACGCACTCAGACTCATGAAAGAGACATATCCTGATTATTGAAAACCGCCGGACTGAAACGGCCGTGTTCCAGAGCCAGAGATTGATCCGCGCCATGCCCGGCGTATAAGGGATTGTGAGATGCCATTATCACGGCCGTTTTCCGGTCCCGGCAAATCGTTTCAATCTGACGGATGGTCTGGCGTCGCCGGTTGACGTCCAGACCGGCAAAAGGCTCGTCCAGCAGCAGCACCTCCGGTTCGGAAACAACCACGGATGCCAGCGCCACACGATGCTGTTCGCCGAAGCTCAGGGTCAGGGGAGAACGATCGGCAAGGTGGCTCAAAGCGCAGCCCTCCAGGGTCTCCATGACCCGCTCTCGAATTTGATCCGCCCGCATTCCCTTTATTTTCAAAGCGAAGGAGACCTCGTCAAACACAGTGTCTTCAAACAGCTGGCGCTGAGGATTCTGCATCAGCAAGGCGGCCTTGCCCGCAAGCTGCCAGGGCTTGGGGCGATTGATTCCGGCAATCCGGATCATTCCGGATTCAGGAGGGACAAATCCGCAGACACACCTGAGAAAGGTGGACTTTCCGGATCCGTTTATCCCGTAGATATGAACGAACTCTCCACGCCTGACGGTGAGATCCAGTTGATCGATCAGTAGATCCCCTTCCGGCCCGGCTACCTGAAGATTCCTGATCTCCACAGCCGGCGGCCCGAATGACCGGGAGCTCGGATCCGAGCTGATTCCTTCGAAAACCCGCGACATTTCGTACTCGGAAGGTAATTTCCGTGAAATCCTTTGAATGCGCCCTTTTTCCATCAGCACGAATCGATCGGCAATCGATCGATAGGGCTCCAGTTCATGATCCGCGATCAGCAGGGAATGACCCCTTTGTTTGAGATGGTTCAGTATCTCGATGAGCTGCCGCTTTCCGGGAGCGTCAAGTTGTCCGCAAGGTTCATCCATGAAAATCAAACCCGGCTTCATCGACAGGACGGAGGCAATCGTCAGACGATGTTTCTGCCCGGCGGAAAGCGCTTCAACATTTCGATTCTGCAGTCCTGCCAACCCCACCGCATCCAGGGCATCACTGACCGCCAAACGGATGTCGTCTGCAGACATTCCGCAATTTTCCGGCCAGAATGCCGCTTCATCCTCTACCGTGCTGCACAGGATCTGGGTTTCCGCATTTTGAAACACCATGCCGGAATTCAGTCCCGGCAGCACCGGATGGATGGAAATCGAACCATGTCTGTCGCCATCTTTCAACAGTCCCTGAACCGCCATCAGCAACGTGGTTTTTCCGCATCCGGTAGACCCCGAGATGCAGACGCACTCACACGTATCCATGGATAACGACAGATCGCTGAGGGCGGGAACGGATGAACCGGGATACGTGAATGAGACACAGTCCATATTCAGAACCGGTTTCACGTATACAAACCTCCGGAAAACTGATTGTCAGAACTCGAACTCAATTCCGGCATACATCGTCCGTCCTTCCCGAGGCGACCCGTAGCTTTCCTCGTAATCCTCATCAAACAGGTTGTCCGCGCCAGCGTACAGGCTCACACCGCTGCTCGACAGCTTCTGATTAATCCTGAGGTTCACGACAGTATAGTCGTTGAGCTCCTTTTTGTTATCCGGCGGTGTTACCGTAGTCTCGTCGGAATAAAAATACTGATCGGATACATGCAGCAGAGCCGCACTGATCGACAAACCGAAATCGAAATCATAGCCTGCCTCCAGCGTGATCTTGTGCTCCGGGCGGTGCTGAAGTTCATCCTTCAACGTGCCCACCGACCGGTCCTCCGTCTCCATATAAGTATATCCAGCCCTGAGCATGAGGTTTTCGATGAATCGGGTTTCCGCTGTCAGCTCAAATCCCTTGAAGCGGTATTCTTCGTAGTTCTCAAAATTTTCTGATGCGTAAACGTTCTTTTCAATATAATCATCCACATCGATCCAGAATCCGGTCAGCGTCATCCGGCTGTTCATCGGCAGATTCTGCTCGACGCCCAGTTCGTAATTCATAGACCTTTCCGTTGTCAGATCGATGTTGCCGCCGTTGGGCGCATCGTAAAGCTGTTTGATGGACGGAAAACGAATTTTTCTGGCAACGGATGCCCGAAGCCTTGTATCCTGCAAAAGATCATAGTAAGCACCGATCAAAAATGATCCGTCATCGTCGTCGCTGCCCTCTTCCTTGTCGAGCCAGTGATGCCCGTACCCGATCGTGATTCCAAGTGAATCCAGAGGATTGACCTCGTATTCCAAAGCTGCGGAATATGTATCAAGCTCTTTATCCAGCGCCAAAGCCCCTTTGGTTCCCTTTTTATCCAGGATCTCATATCCCGAAGATTCGAATTCCTGCGTAGCCAGGGAGAGCCCCATTGTCAGCCGGCCGGTGGACCCCATGTCCCATCCGCTCTGAAGGTTCGCCCCGGAGATGGTCGTTCTGGTTTCCTCGTGAAATGCGCCCTTGGCTTTCTGGCTGTTATACCGGTCGTCATCGTAACGGTTGGTTTCCTCGTCCTGCTGGTTGGCATATGCCCAACCCCTCAGATTCAAAGGTGATCCGTTATCCCAGTTGAAAGATACCTGGCCGCTGTTTCCTTCGACGTCATCCACCCGCTCATATTTCAGATTCTTAGCAAAAACCGGATCCATGGCTTTGTCAATCGTCGACGGCGGTTTGCCGTATTCCCCCTTCAGGTAATTGTACACAAGACCCAGCGAAAGGCTGTCGGTGGCCTTGTAACCGACATTGGCAAACAGATTGCCGGACTTCCGGTCGCTGTTTTCCCTCAGGCCGCCGTCCTCGTAAGGCGTTTCTTCAAAATCATCCGACAGAGGGTACCCGTCCGATTCCATGAGGCTGCCGCCGAGAAAGAAATCCACCGAATCTTTTGCCCCTGAAAGGTTGAAACGGCCCAGCCATTTGTTGCGTTCGGAGGCTTCGCCCGACACCTTTCCCTGAATGCCTTCGGTCCCCTTCTTCGTGATGATATTGATGACTCCGCCGAGTCCGCCCTCCCCGTAAAGCACCGAATGATTTCCGTAAGAGACTTTAATTCTGGCGATATTTTCCGTGGGAATCGTCGTCGGGTCGAACTGACCGTCGGAGGTGGAGTTAAAGGGAATGCCGTCGAGCAGCAGGAGCACGTGCCTGGAGCGGAAGCCCCTCATATCGACGCGGGGAACTCCATCATTGCCTGTGCGGACCTGAGTTCCCGGCAGGAGATCAAGGGCCTCGTCCAGCGTTCTGGCGCCATTTCGCTGAATATCCGCAGCCGTAATTTCGCGGACCGTTCCCACAGCCTCTACGCCTTCCCGCTCTCCGGTGACCACCACCTCTCCCAGTGTGTAGGCTTCCGTCTGTTCCTCCGTTGTTTTCGAAAAACCCGGTGCGGGGAACGCCATGCACCATCCGAGAATCAGAGCCATCCCCATCTTGCACGCAAATCTCATTTTTCCCTCCCACAAACCAAAATCTTCGGTTTAGATGTCTCGGGTTCAAACCCATTCGCGGATGACATGTCGCCTTTTTTCAAACCGGCTGAAAGGATACAGCAACGGACACACCATCAGCACATGCCGATATTCGTGTTTTTTTAAACTTATATGATTGTTCATGTCAATTCAAAGTTTATAAATTACCTAAAATTACCAATAATAACTAAAATGATCATCTATTGAACGCACTGGTGAAATCAGGCTAACGGTTGGGCAAATAGGATCGGGATACTCAGAAATTTTTTCTGAACCGTTTGAAAGAAGTGGATATGTCCGTTATCGGAAGGTATTTCTGGAATGCTATCCGGCAGGAAAGCACACATCAGGCTTCGGTACTGATAGATGCAGGCAAATATTTCGACCCTGCGAATGGAAGAGTGATCACCAATGCGCACAACGATGGCATTCAGACGGCCTGCTTCATCCCACTGCGGGTACGCAAGGGGATTCAAAAAACAGATTCCGAAGGAAAAAATAACGGGAGTGTTAAAATGCAGGCTCGAAAACAGCCTGCTTGAAGTCTTCATCACCTGTTATTCGATCGAATGGCTTGTGCCTTCGCAGCCCCCTACTCGATAGTACCCTTCGGTAAAATCTTTAAGTTTTCGGGCCTGATCCTCCATGTACTGGATCCAGGAATATAGCAGGTCCTCGCCTTCCGGGGTCAGGCGATAGATACGCTTGGCCGGCCCAGCGCCTTCGGTATGCCATTCGGAGCAGACCATGCCTTCCTCCTCCAACTGCCGAAGGTGCCGGTAGATCATGCCCGGAGGCGCCGAACCTTCCACAAACCCCAGTTTTTGAATTTCCTGAATTAATTCATACCCATAGGACGGCTTTAATTTCAGACTCATCAGAATCGACGGCTGAATATAACGTTGCCTTTTGCCTGACCCGGGGTGTTGTGTATTTTTTTGATTCATAATGTTGACATATATCCTTAAAGGATATATATGTAAAACATAAATTCCGGCTTCATCAAGATCGATTTATTGAATGCCGGCCCCCTTAACCCAATTTCTTGAAAGGAGAGCGCCATGAGTGCAAAAATTTTTGTTCGTGAACGTCGCAAGGTTGAAAAAGGAGAAAAAAAGCCCCGGTTCCGAGTGATCGGCGTCTGCGGCATAGATCTGAAACTCTACGTCGAGCATATCCGGAAGCAGGAGCTTGAGCAGATCGCCAAAGCGGTCGGCGCCGAGGTAATGTACCTTGAAACCAGCAAAGAAGAAAGGGCGGAGTGATCTCCTCGCTTTTTCCCATGATTTCAGCCCCTGTAAATGATCTTTCCCGCATGCTCTCCACCACCCGGAATAAATACTCTGGTGGTGGAGAGCATCGATAATTTAAAACGTCTGGAATTTTGTTTTTCAATTTTTAAGAGACCATCATGTTTGCATTGGTTTTCAAAAAAGCGCCGAAGGCGGGCCCTGGAGAAACGACTTGAACACAGCAGTCCATCACTAAAAGCCGAGGCCAACCCTATCCGATATAATGATACTCATCAAATCCTCAACGATTATCCAGGCACATTATCCCGCAATTCGTCCAGCCACACAAGAGCCTCGGAATCGCTCGGGGCACGCCAGTCGCTGCGAGGGGAAAGCGAGCCGCCCGATCCCACCTTGGGGCCATTCGGCATGGCCGTTCTTTTGAACTGGCTGGTCTTGAAAAAGCGATAGAGAAAAACTTCGAGCCATTTTTTGATGGTTGCCAGGTCATATTCGTTGCGTTTGTCCGCCGGCAGAAATTCGGGCCAGGCTCCTTGCGATTTATCGCCCCAGGCATGTTGCGCCAGAAACGCCACCTTGCTCGGCCTGAACCCGAATCGAAGCGTATAGTACAGATTGAAATCCTGAAGCTCGTAAGGCCCGATCACCGACTCCGTCCGCTGCGCCGGCTTGTCGCAGGCGCCGTTTTCATCCGGAATCAGTTCGGGGGATATCTCGGTGCCCACAATGGACTGAAGCACCCTGCCGGTATCCTCGTCAAACTGGCCGGTGCGGATGATCCATCGGATCAGGTGCTGTATCAGGGTCTTGGGCACAGAGGCGTTGACGTTGTAATGAGACATCTGGTCCCCGACCCCGTAGGTTGTCCAGCCCAGGGCCAGTTCGCTCAGATCGCCGGTGCCCAGCACGATGGCATCGTGCAGGTTCGCCAGACGGAAAAGATGGGAGGTTCTTTCCCCGGCCTGAACGTTTTCAAACGTAATGTCGTAGGCCGGCTCTCCGCCCGCATAGGGGTGCTCGATATCCCGGAACATCTGCATGCAGGATGGACGGATGTCGATTTCACCCGCCGTGATGCCAAGGCTGTTCATCAGCCGGTGGGCATTCTGGTTCGTGATCGCGCTGGTAGCGAATCCCGGCATGGTGTATCCAAGAATATTCGTCCGGGGCAGCCCCAGTCGGTCCATGGTTTTAGCGGCGACGATCAGCGACTGGGTGGAATCCAATCCGCCGGAAATACCGATGACCAGATGCTTCATACCGATTGCGGAAAGCCGTTTCATCAGGCTGTGAACCTGAATATTGTAAACCTCGAAGCAGCGCTCGTCGAGCACTGCAGCCTCACTGGGCACATACGGAAAACGCGGCACGCGACGCATCAGTCCCACGGTTGCCTCTGGAATCTGAAATTCAAACGAAATGCGCCGCATACGGGCAAGCCGCCGGCGGTGCTCGCCGACCGAGTCGTTGAAACTGGTCAGTCGCATGCGCTCCTGCACCAGGCGATCCAGATCGATGTCCGCCGCAATCAACTGCTCCTCTCCCGCAAATCGCTGAGATTCCGCCAGGCGATCATTGTTCTCATAAATGACGGCGTATCCGTCCCAGGCCAGATCCGTGGTGGATTCCCCCGGCCCGGCGGCGGAATAAAGATAGGCCGAAACACACTTTGCCGACTGCGAGGCGCACAGCAATTTCCGGTAGTCCGTCTTTCCCACGGTAATATTGCTGGCCGACAGATTGGCAAGAATCGTGGCGCCGGCCAGCGCGCCATAGGTGCTCGGAGGAATCGGGGTCCAGATGTCCTCGCATATTTCAACGTGAAGGGCAAAACCAGGAACATTGATGGCGTCAAAAATCAGGTCGCTCCCGAAGGGAACGGTTTCTCCCAGAAACTGTACTTCCTTTCCAAAAGCATCCCGTCCCGAGGTAAACTGCCGCTTCTCGTAAAATTCCCGATAATTGGGGATATAGGTCTTGGGAACGATTCCAAGCACCCTGCCCCGGTAAATCACGACGGCGCAGTTGAAGAGCTTTTCCTCGAATCTGAGCGGAGCGCCCACGAGAAGCACGGGTGAAAGGGTGCGGCTTTCCTTGATCAGAAAAGACAGCGCGGACCGCACGGCATCCAGGAGGGCATCCTGATGAAACAGGTCCTCGTTGGAATAGGCGGAGATGCAGAGTTCCGGAAAAAGCGCGATCGCTGCGTGGCTTTCGGAGGCGCGGCGGGCCAGAAGCAGAGCGTGCTCGACATTGTAAGCGCAGTCCGCCACACGGACCTTCGGAATGGCTACCGTCACGCGCAGGAAACCGTGAGAATAAATCGAATGGAAATTTCTGGGCATATCATCCACCCTGTCAGGAAAAATTAGATGCCGGTCGCCGGAACCGACGGATCAGAGCTGGCAGGGCCTGTATGATTACTGTTGAAAGCCGTTCATCTGAACCAGCTCGGACGCCGGTCGGCTATTCCCCGAGCGTCTGCGGCGTCAGATGCACAATAGCCGCTCCCTGGGCATTGTGCAAGACGTTTTAAGATCGATGGCCTTGCAACGGCTTCCCGTCCGATAACGCGCCCAACCCGGAGGACAAACGTTCCACGGCATTTTTTACAACATATTGACAGCCGCCCGAACATTTAATATAAACCATTACGCTATCCTTCGGTATTTCAAAATGATCTTATATCGAACTCAACCGAATTTTATGTCGCCCTGTTTCGGGGGCATGCGTTTTGACAAAATCAATCCGCGGCACTATTTTGCGGCAAATCAGTTATCAGTGAATGGTTATTGGTTGACGGTTGAAAGCAAACATCCGGCCCTGACAGGAAGCCGATATCAGACCATAATCAAACGGCCCAAAGAAAGGAATCGTTATGTCAAATGCAAAGGAAGTCAACGACAGCAATTTCGAGGCAGAAGTACTGAAATCCGACAAACCGGTTCTGGTGGACTTTTGGGCGCCCTGGTGCGGGCCTTGCAAGGCCATTGCCCCCGCGATCGATGAATTGGCGGCGGAATACGGCGGTCAGATTAAAATCACCAAATGCAATGTGGATGAAAATTCAGCAACTCCCGGCAAATACGGCATCAAGGCTATTCCCACCCTGCTTTTCTTCAAGGGGGGAGACCTGGTGGACCAGCTCCGCGGCCTGGTTGCAAAAAACAAGATTGACGAATCCCTGAAAAAGCTACTTTAGGAATTGAAAAATGAACACCGTTGACTACGATCTGGTAATCATCGGCGGCGGCCCGGCCGGACTGACCGCCGGAATTTACGCCTCCCGCGCACGCCTCAACGTTCTGATGCTTGAAAAACTCGTTCCCGGCGGCCAGATCATCGTGACCGACTGGATCGAAAACTACCCGGGATTCCCCGAGGGCCTGCCCGGCGAAGGGCTGGTCGAAAAATTCATTGAACAGGCCCAATTCTTTGGTCTGAAGATTGAAACCGGCGAGGTAGTTTCAATGGACCTTTCCGGACCGGTCAAAAAGATTGCGCTCGAAAAAACGACCATCACCGCCCGCGCCGTGATCATTGCAACCGGGTCCTCGCCCAAAAAGCTCGGCGCCGATAAGGAAAAAGATTTTTTGGGCAGGGGAATTTCCACCTGCGCTACCTGCGATGCGCCGTTTTTCAAGGATTCCGTGGTGGCAGCGGTCGGCGGCGGAGATACGGCCGTTCAGGAAAGTTTGTATCTGACCAAATACGTTAAAAAGATTTATCTGATTCACCGGCGGGACCAGCTCCGCGCTGTAAAAATCCTGCAGGAACGCGCCTTTTCCAATAACAAGATAGAATTTATCTGGAATTCGGTGGTGACCGGATTTGACGGCTTGTTTAACCTGGAAAAAGTGTTTGTTCAAAACGTAAAGACCGGCGAAACGCAACAGCTTGACGTTGAAGGATGTTTTGTCTGGGTCGGCATTCAGCCAAACACCGGATTTCTCGGCAATTCCTTGAAGCTTGACGACGCCGGCTTTATCGCGGTTAACGCCCGCATGGAGACCTCGGCGCCCGGCGTTTTTGCCGCCGGAGACGTTCGAAACACTCCTTTGCGCCAGGTGGCGACGGCTGTCGGCGACGGCGCCATTGCCGCCACTTCGGCAGCCCATTACATTGAGAGTTTATAAATTATGAAAAAAATCATTATCGTTTGTCTGTTGTTGTCCCTTTCCGGATGGGGTTGCGCCTGGTTCGAATCCAAAACCGAAAAATCCTCGGATCAGCTGACGAGCCTCGGCATGGAAGCCTTTTCCGAGGGCGATTACCGGGAAGCCATCGAACATTTCCAGAAGCTCAAAGACTGGTATCCGTTCAGCAAATTCGCCATTCTGGCTGAACTCAAGATCGCCGATTCCCATTATTATCTTAAGGAATACGAGGATGCCATTTTCGCCTATGAAGAATTCGAAAACCTGCACCCGAGGAATGATGCCATGCCCTATGTCATCTACCAGATCGGTCTGTGCAATTTTGAACGCATCGATACGGTGGACCGTGACCAGACCACGGCCAGAAAGGCCCTGGAAAGTTTTCAGCGCCTGAAAAAAAGCTATCCGAATGATCCTTACACGCAAAAGGCCGAGGCCAATATTTTCAAGTGCAACAGCAGTATGGCAGGACATGAATTCTATGTGGGGCTTTTCTATTTCAAGTCAAAGCACTATAAAGCAGCTTTAAGCCGGTTCAAAACCGTGCTGACCGAGTATCCGGATGTCGGTATTCACAAAGAGGCCATGGAATACATCGCCCGGTGCGAGGCGAAACTGCCCGACACGCCGGCAGATCCGGCACTGACAATGCAAGGCGGGAACAAGGAAGGTATGAACGGTATTCAATAAAGGCGGGGCAGCCCTTGATTTAAAAAAGTTTCTTTACACCTTCGGAAATTTGATGTACAAGCGCACACTGTTTGAATATTGAAACCAACGGGAGATATATCAACGATGTCCAAAATATGCGAGATCTGCGGCAAAAAATCCATGGTCGGCAGCAACGTCAGCCATGCCCACAATGTAACCAAAAGGCGTTTTAATCCGAATCTGCAGCATATCCGTGTCCTTCAAAAGAACGGGCAGGTGAAAAAAATGACCGTCTGCACCAACTGCATCAAGTCAGGAAGCGTTATTAAAGCGGCCTAGGTTTCAATGCGGCTGACCTCCTGAACGAATTTAACGCCCTTGACGGCTGAAATCACGCTGCTCAGATGCTCGGTGCCATTCACCGAAAGGGTGAAATTCAGATAAGCCATTTCCTTTGACCGGGTTTCGGTATCCACACTGATGATGTTTGCGCCGCTCTTGCTGATGCTGGCGGCAACATCCGCCAGCAGCCCAACCCGGTCAAAGGCTCGAATGTGAATCTTCACAGGATAAGTCGCGGAAATCTCATCAGGCCATTCCACCTCGATCTGCCTTTCCGGATTCATCTTCAGCGCATTAATGCAGGAGGTGCGGTGCACGGTCACCCCGTGTCCTCGTGTTATGTACCCGATGATCGAATCCCCGGGCACCGGCTGGCAGCATTTCCCATAACGAATCAGAATATCATCCACGCCCTTGACAACGACGCCGGTCCTGACTTTTTTCCTGTCTTCGCGTTCCACGATTCGTGAAACAAGGGAAGGCTCCGGTTCAGCATCGGGTTTCTGGGCGAACTTCCGGACGATCTGAAGCGGCGTAATCTTGCCGTATCCCACGCTGGCAATCAGGTCGTCCATCGTCTTGAAACCGAATTCCTCCACCACCCTGCCCATCTGTTCGGACTTCGAGAGGATATTGAAATTCAGCTTGTGTTTGCGGAACGCCTTCTCGCACATCTCCCTGCCAAGGCTGACGCTGCGGTCTTTTTCCTGGGTCTTGATCCATTGGCGAATCCGGGAACGCGCCTTGATGGTTTGAACGAACTTCAGCCAGTCCTTGCTGGGACGATGACCCTTGGCGGTCGTAATTTCAATAATATCCCCGGTTACAAGCTTGTACTGCAAAGGCACCATGCGGTTGTTGACCTTGGCCCCCACACACTGATGCCCCACTTCCGAATGAATCATATAGGCAAAATCCACCGGAGTAGCGCCCCTGGGAAGCGACTTGATCTCGCCCCGGGGGGTAAACACATAAACCTCATCGGGAAACAGGTCGATCCGGACGTTTTCGAGAAATTCCTTCGGGTCCTTGATGTTTTCCTGATTTTCGATCAGCGTCTGAAGCCATGCAAAGGTCTTTGTCGTACTCTGATCGGCCTTGCCGCCTTCTTTATAGCTCCAGTGAGCCGCAATTCCCGACTTGGCCACCCGGTCCATTTCATGGGTACGAATCTGAATCTCGATTCGCTCGCCGGCCGGTCCGATGACGGTGGTGTGCAGGGATTGATACATGTTGGGCTTGGGCATGCCGATATAGTCCTTGAATTTATGAGGAACCGGCTTCCAGAGGGAATGCAGCAGGCCGAGGGCTTCATAGCATTGTGAAATGGTGTTTAAAATGATTCGAAATGCGATGATGTCATAGACATCCTCAAAAGCAAGATTCTGCTTCTGCATCTTCTGAAAAATGCTGTAATAGCGTTTGTATCTCCCAAGAACCTCGCATTTCAGATGATTTTCATCCATCTTTTTCTTGATGTAGTGCTTGACCGTTTCGACAAACTCTTCGCGTTCCACCTGATCCTTGCTGACCAGACTTCTGATTCTTTCATAATCTTCCGGAAGGATATATTTGAAAGAGAGATCCTCCAGCTCGTTCTTGATCCAGTAAATCCCGAGCCGCGCCGCGATTGAGGCGTAGATGTCCAGAGTCTCCTGGGCGATCCTGCGCTGTTTGCCGGCGCTTTTATGAAACTGCAGGGTCCGCATGTTGTGCAGACGGTCGGCAAGCTTGATCAGAACCACCCGTATGTCATCCGCCATGGCCAGCAGCATCTTTCGAATGCTTTCAGCCTCCCGTGCCTGCGCACTGTCGTAAGGCAGCGCGCTAAGCTTGGTGACGCCGGACACAATGTGCGTCACCTCGGGACCAAACATCTCCCGGATATTTTCCTCGGTGGTATGCGTATCCTCGATCACATCGTGCAGCAGCGCCGAAGCAACGCTTACAGCATCGAGTCTCATGTCGGCAAGAATACCGGCCACCTCCAGCGGATGCGACAAATACGGCTCGCCGGACAACCGCACCTGTCCCTCATGAACGCGGGCGGAATAGATATAGGCCCGCTCGACGATCCCCAGATCGGCCTCGGAGGTATATGCAAGCATTTTGTCGATGATCTCGTTTATGCGGATCATAGGACGCTCAAATTTGATTTAAAAACAGCCCCATCCTCATGTTCCACCGCAATCGCGCAGGGCATGAAGATCAGTAGGACTTGGCAAAAATCACGCGCCGGCCGCTCGGTTTACCGCAGTAGACGCAAAATCCGTTCTCGGACTCGGCTTCAAAGGGAATGCTGCGGATCGTGACGCTCAGATCTTCTTTGATTCTGGATTCACATGCGTTTGAGGCGCACCAGTGGGCGAGGGCAAATCCACCATGAATTTCCGGCTGATCGGAATTTTTAGGCGTAAAATACGCGTAAAACGCATCCCTGCCATCGATCTTTGTCGTATTTGCCTTTTGAAAAGCCAGGGCCCGCTCAAAAAGATTCTGCTGCATATCATCCAATATTTCGGCAATACGGGCGACAAATTCTTTCCGGGAAATCGAAACCCTGTCCTTGTGCGGCTTATCCCGCCGGGCCATGAACACCGATTCGGCTGCCATGTCCCGGGGACCGATCTCCACGCGGATCGGAATTCCCTTTCTGATCCAGTCCCAGCCCCGGGCCCCGCCGATTTCCCGGTCATCGACCTCCACAATCAGCCGACGGTTATGATAAAAAACGTCCCGAAGCCGGCAAGCCAGACTTTGCGTGTATTCCATGACCAGGGCTTTTTCCTGATCGCTGCGGTATATGGGCATCAACGCCACATGGGCGGCGGCAGCCCTTGGGGGCAGAATCAGGCCGTCGTCATCGGCATGAGTCATGATCAACCCGCCGATCAGGCGGGTGGAAACTCCCCATGAGGTGGTCCAGGCATATTCCTCTTTTTCCTCCGGATTTTGAAATTTAATGCCCGAAGCTTTTGAAAAATTCTGGCCCAGAAAATGAGAGGTTCCTGCCTGAAGGGCCTTTCGATCCTGCATCATGGCTTCGATGCACAGGGTATCCACAGCGCCGGGAAAACGTTCCGCCGGGGTTTTTCTCCCCTGAATCACCGGTATGGCCAGGATCTCCTCGGCCAGCCGGGCATAAACATCGAGCATCATTCGAGTACGCTCGACAGCCTCTGCCTGGTTGGCGTGAGCCGTATGCCCCTCCTGCCATAGAAATTCACTGGTGCGAAGAAATATCCGGGTGCGCATTTCCCAGCGGACCACGTTGGCCCACTGATTGATCAGAACGGGAAGATCCCTGTAACTGGTTACCCACCGGGCAAAAGCATCGCCGATGATGGTCTCGCTGGTAGGCCTTATCACGAGAGGCTCCTGCAACGGACCGGCGGGAACCAGCCCGCCTTCAGGACCCTTTTCCAGACGGTGGTGCGTCACAACGGCACACTCCTTGGCAAAACCCTCCACGTGCTCGGCTTCCTTTTCAAGAAAACTCAGGGGAATGAAGAGGGGGAAATAGGCATTTTTAACCCCCGTGGTCTTGAACATGTCGTCGAGTTCCCGGACAATCCCTTCCCAGATCGCATAGCCCCAGGGCTTGATCACCATACACCCCCGCACCGGGGAGCGTTCGGCCATATCCGAAGCTTTGACCACCTGCTGGTACCATTCCGGATAATCCTCCTGCCGCGTCGGAGATATCGCCGTTTTCGCCTGTTTTGTCATAAAGACCCTCTCATCTGAAAGCTTTGCGCGACGGCATAAATCCCGTCTTTCAAAACCGCTGATTCAATTTGTATTTTTATCATAATCCGCATAGTCCGCAAGATGTTCCATCAGTACATGGACCAATTTTTCCTGAGGAAACTTTTCAACCACCCTGCCTTTTTTAAATAAGATGCCGATACCGTCCCCGCCGGCGATTCCGACATCGGCCTCCCTGGCCTCGCCGGGTCCGTTGACCACACACCCCATTATGGCGATCTTGATCGGCGCCCTGAAGTTTTCCAGGGCCTTTTCCACCTGCTCAACGATGCCGAACAGATCGATCCGACAACGGCCGCAGGTCGGGCAGGATATGATCTCCGGCCCTCGGCGCCGGATATTCAGGGCCTTCAGAATCTCGTAGCCCACGCGCACCTCTTCGACCGGATCACGGGTCAGAGAAACGCGCAGCGTATCGCCGATGCCTTCGGACAGCAGCATCCCGATGCCGAGAGCGGATTTCACGATGCCGGAATACAGGGTTCCAGCCTCGGTAACACCCAGATGCAGCGGATAATCCGTAAGTTGGGAAAGGCGCCGGTAGGCTGCAACGGTCCGGCCCACATCCGAGGTTTTGATGGAAACCTTGATGGCGTCAAAATTCATGGATTCAAGCACCGAGATATGACGCAGAGCGCTTTCCACCATCGCATCCACGGTCACCCCCTGATGTTTTTCAATCAGGTCTTTTTCCAGAGAACCCGAATTGACCCCGATGCGGATCGGTATTCCATGATCCCTGGCGCAGTCGACCACTGCCTGAATCCGCCTGCGGCCGCCGATATTGCCGGGATTAATTCTCAAGGCGTCTGCGCCAAAACGGGCGGCGGCAATCGCCAAGCGGTAATCAAAATGAATATCCGCGATGATGGGAATCGAAACGCCGGACTTGACGGCAGCAAGGGCCGCAGCAGCAGCCTCATTGGGAATTGCCAGGCGAACGATCTCGCATCCGGCGTTTTCCAGACGGCGGATCTGATCAATCGTCGCCTGGATATCCTCGGTAAAGGTATTGGTCATGGACTGGACACTGATGGGCGCCTTCGCACCGATCGCAACCCCACCGACACGGATCTCACGGGTAATTTTTCGAATCCTGCCTGGATGCATAGACCTTGCTTTCCTTCAACCCGAAACGCAGCCGCCTGACACCGCCGCCGTCCTTTGCCGGAAATTGGTTGACAAAATACAGCCCAAAGCCCATATTTGTGAGGCTGTCAATAGTTAAGGCGCTAAGCATCGGCAAAATACCTCTGTTATTTGGCAACCCGGCTGAATGAATGTGCAGCGGAAGAGCGCATTGGGCATCGCGCCCGGCAAGGAGCACATGAACATGGCAACATACCGCCGATCTTCGCCGACAAAGGTTTCAGCGACAAAGATCGATGTTCAACCGGGTATTTCACTATCAGACCCGTTGGATTTGTTCAAGAAAAATAGCGACTCCCCGCAGGCGGCCGGGTTTTGAACAAACTGAAACAACGGTATTCCGAAGGTCTTCATACCTCGTGAATTCATGGTTGAGTAACATGATTGATGCGTACGCGTTTAAAATGCCGCCGGAATTTGGCGGATTCACATGAAGCCGTAGTGGATGCCTGTGTTGCGCTTCTTAAAGAAGAAAATTTTCAGATATTCAAAGGATTCGAAAAATGAGTTCAAAATCTTTTTCAGAAAAACACGAACCGGGAGCCGTGCCGTCCCCCCTGATCCGTCACCAGATCGAAAATCATCTACAAAATGGTGAGCTTTGGTGCGCATCGGCTTTTAAAATTGCCAAAGCGCTTGATGTATCTGCAATTGAGGTGGGAAAGACCACGGATCTGATGAATGTACGGCTGGCGCGGTGCCAGCTGGGAATTTTCGGATTCGGACCCCGTAAAAAGATCGTTCGACCGGTGGATTCACCGGTTGACGGCCTCGAAGATGCGATCCGGGCCGCTCTGGTTGAACAGCGTCTGCCCTGCCGTGCCGCATGGGACATCGCCCGGAAATTCAAGGTGGCCAAGATGACCGTCAGCGGAGTGTGTGAAACGATCGGCATCAAAATCGGTCCTTGTCAGTTAGGAGCCTTTTAATTGTTGCGATTGACGGCAAAAGGATACCCGGATTTCAAATCATTGCCCGGCTGGGTCAAGATGCTCTTCTGCCTGGTGATGCTTCCGTCCCTGTTTTTCTCCGGTTGTGAACGGATGACTCCCCGCAGCCTTCTGGATGAAATTCTTGAATCCGGTGAGATCACCATGATCACCCGCAATGATGCGGATTGCTATTATTCTTACCGCGGTCAGCCCATGGGCTTTGAATACGATCTGGCCAAGGCCTTTGCCGAATATCTCGGCGTCCGGCTCAAGGTATGTTCAACCGAAACATGGAAATCCATGGTATCGGCTTTGCAGAAAAACAAAGCCGCCTTTATTGCGGCCAATATCCCCATAACCAATCGAAACTCGCAGGATATTTCATTTTCAAACGGCTACCTGGAGATTCAACAGCACCTTGTTGCCCATCGAAACAATGCGTCGGCCGGCAGTTTAGACGATTTCGGCGGAAATAAGATCCATGTATCCATCGGCTCCATGTATCACGACCATTTGAGGGAACTGAAGCGCCAGGGCTATGATCTGAAAATCAAACTGCACGCCAACGCTCCAGCCGAGGAACTTATCCGGCAGGTCGCCGCAGGAAAACTGGAAGCAACCATCGCCGCCACCAACATCGCCCTTCGCACCCGCCGGCACTACCATCAGGTGGTGATCTCAGAACCCATCAGTTCAAGCTTCTTCCTTGGCTGGGCGGTCAAAAAAAATTCCTGTGAGCTCTTGAACCAGATCAATTCCTTTTTTGAAACGATTCAGGAAAACGGAGTGCTCGATGAAATCTACGAGCAATATTATGCGAACCTGGAATCCATCGACTACATGGACTTAAGCATGTTTCACTTCCGGCTGAAAACCCGGTTCCCCCCGTTCAAAAAAATCGTTCAACGGGCTGCCGAAAAAAACGACCTGGACTGGCGGCTGATCACAGCTCAGATATACCAGGAATCCCAGTTCGACCCTGACGCCCAGAGTCCGGCCGGAGCCTTCGGGCTGATGCAGTTGACTTCCTCTACGGCCGAAAGGTTTAACGTGAAGGACGTGCTGAATCCCGTGCAGAATATTGCCGCGGGCGCACGGTATCTCAGGAAGCTCTACGACTATTTCTCCGGAATTCCGGAACAGGACCGCCTGTTCATGGCCCTTGCCGCCTACAACGCCGGACTGGGGCATGTTTTTGATGCACGGAATCTCGCTCGGAAATTGAAGCTGCCCCCGGACAAGTGGACTTCCATGGTCGAAGTCCTTCCTCTGCTGGAACAGAGAACCTACTACAAGAACGCTCGTCACGGTTACTGCCGTGGCAGCGAAGCGGTCAAATATATCGAACAGATCATGGTTTACTACGATGTCCTCAAACACAAGGACATCCAGTACGTCACGCAGCTCCCCGATTCTTCTCCGGACGTCTGATTCGCAAAGCCGGTTGAAACTTTCAACGTTCTCCAACAAAAGGATTATAGCGCCTCTCCCTGCCGATGGTTGTAGCCGGTCCATGACCGGCATAGACCGCAACCTTATCTCCCAGGGGGAACAGTTTCTTCTTTATCATGCCGATCAGCGTATCGTAATTTCCGCCCGGCAAATCGGTTCGACCGATGGAGCCTGCAAAAAGAGTGTCTCCGACAAACACCATGTCGTCGGTATAAAGCGAGATCCCGCCGGGGCTGTGTCCGGGCGTATGAAGCACCTGAAGGTGAATGGTTCCGCAGGCAATGGAGTCCCCGTCTTTCAGGATGCGGTCCGGCGGGGGCGAGTCTTCTGCATAAAGGCCCCAAGCCGCCGCGCTGGCGGCAATCTGGCTGAGCATGGGAACATCCATCTCATGAATCAGAAGCTGCGCGCCCGTGGACGCCTTGAGTTTCCGGTTTCCGCCGGTATGATCAAAATGCCCGTGCGTATTGACGATATATTTGGCCGTAAGCTTGGACTCGGCAAGGGAAAGCAGAATCTTGTCAACGTCATCGCCCGGATCAATCACAATGGCCTCTTTGCTGGTATCGCACCCCAGAATAAAACAGTTGGCCATGATCGGCCCGACAGCCAGTTCTTTGATGATCAATGCAAACCTCCTCTAAATGCAATTTCTTCAGGAATATCCATCAAACCCCGTCTTCAGAGTTATGGTCGGCGAGCGGATCCGTCATTCGAACAATCTTTCCCTCTTCAATGGCTATCCGGATCGTATCGAGAATGCCATTGATAAACGCCCCGGATTCTTCCGTGCCGAAACGCTTTCCGACGTCAATGGCCTCGTTGATCGAAACTTTCGGTGGAATTTCCGTGCAGAACAGAAGCTCGTAAACAGCCATGCGCATGATGTTGCGATCCACGCAGGACATACGGCTGATTTTCCAGTTACTGGAAAAGTGCTCGATGAGCTGGTCAATTTGCCCGCGATGGGCGATCACTCCTTCGGTCAACTCTTTGAAAAACGGGAAGACCTTCTTAGCCGGAGTGAAATTCCGGCAAAACACGGCCAGCATCTCGCAGGAGATCTCCTTTTGCATGTCCATATAAAAAAGAGCTTGCATGGCAAGCTCTCGGGATTTGCGCCGCACGCCCATATTATTTTTTGTCCAGTTCCGAAACCAGATTCACCATCTCAACGGCCGAAACAGCTGCGCTCCAGCCCTTGTTGCCTGCCTTGGAGCCTGCCCGTTCAATCGCCTGTTCAATATTGTCCGTGGTCAGAATGCCAAAAATTACCGGCACCCCGGCCTCCATGCCCACCTGCGCGACCCCCTTGGAAACCTCGGCGCTCACATAGTCAAAATGCGGCGTGGATCCTCGAATCACCGCGCCCAGGCAGATAATGGCATCATATTGCTTCTTCCCCGCCATTTTCCTTGCGATCATGGGAATCTCAAACGCACCGGGAACCTTGACAATCTCGATATCCGCATCCGCAGCCCCGCATCGCGTCAGGGCGTCGATAGCGCCGCCGACCAGCTTCTCGGTGATAAAATCATTAAAACGACTCACCACGATTCCAAACTTCTTATCCTGTGCAAGCAGTTTTCCTTCAACAATTTTCGGCATGATTTATTCCTCCGGCAGCTTTTTGTCATGCGGCGAACAGCATGATTGATTTTCATTCATTTTCAGCATATGCCCCATTTTCTTCTTCTTGCACTCCAGATAATAACGATTGAACTCGTTGGGCGCAATCTCGATGGGAACCTGTTCCACAATGCTCAGTCCATAGCCCTGAAGGCCGATGATCTTTTTGGGGTTGTTGGTCAACAGTCTCATTTTCCTGACTCCCAGGTCCACGAGAATCTGAGCGCCCAGACCGTAATTTCGAAGATCCGGCTTGAATCCCAGTTCTATGTTGGCTTCGACCGTATCGCGTCCCTGATCCTGCAGGGCATACGCTCTGAGTTTGTTGACCAGTCCGATACCCCGGCCTTCCTGACGGATGTAAAGCAAGATTCCGGACCCTTCCTGATCCATCATCTCCATGGCCTTGTGAAGCTGATCTCCGCAATCGCAGCGCAGGGAACCAAAAATATCGCCGGTCAGGCATTCCGAGTGAACCCGAACCAGGACGGGCTTGTCGGAATCAATCTCCCCCTTGACCATGGCCAGATGCAGCAGATCATCCACATCGTTTTCATACACCACCGCCTTGAATTCACCGGCAAAACTCGTCGGAACAACCGTCTCGGCCGCCCTGTGCACAAAGCTTTCCCTGTGCATGCGGTATTCGATCAGATCCGCAATCGTGCAGATTCCAATGCCGTGTTCTTCGCTGAATCGCTGAAGGCTCGGCATGCGGGCCATGGTGCCGTCCTCGTTCATGATCTCGCAAATTACGCCCGCCGGCTTCAGCCCCGCCAGCCTGGCCAGATCCACGGAGCCTTCGGTCTGACCGGTGCGCACCATCACTCCCCCATCCTGAGCGCGAAGGGGGAATACGTGACCGGGGCGAACCAGATCGTGCGGTTCGGCGTCATCCGCAATTGCCGTCAGAATCGTAGTGGCCCTGTCTGCGGCCGATATTCCGGTCGACACACCCTTTCTGGCCTCAATGGAAACGGTAAATCCCGTCTGAAACTGTGAGGTGTTGTTTTCAACCATCATCGGCAGCTCCAGAGATTCGATCTTTTCCCGGGTCATTGAAAGGCAGATCAGGCCGCGGCCGTATTTGGCCATAAAATTGATAATCTCAGGCGTCACTTTTTCCGCGGCGATCGTCAGATCTCCCTCGTTTTCCCGATCCTCGTCATCCACAAGAATGACCATGCGGCCGGCCCGAATGTCCTCAAGCGCCTGTTCAACTGTAATCAACGCCATAATCTTCGTTCATCTCCTAAAGTTTTTATCGGCAAGCATGTCAGATAAATCCGTTTCTTGCCAGAAAGTCCCTGTCAATGGATGGACCATCGGATCGGGTCGATACAAAACGCTCGACATATTTACCGATCAGGTCGGTTTCAATGTTAACAGGATCACCGATTTTTTTAAAGCCGATCGTTGTTAATTTTGCCGTGTGCGGAATAATGCTGAGCTGAAAGCGATCGGATTCAACGCGGTTGACGGTCAAACTGATTCCGTCCAGCGCTATGGATCCTTTTTCGATGATATAGCGGGTCAAGTCCCGCGGCGCCTCGATCGTCACAAGGATCGCATTGCCTTGGGACTGCCGGTCGCGAAGAAATCCCACGCCGTCAATATGCCCGGAAACCAGATGGCCGTCCAGCCGGTCCGAAAAACGCAAAGCCCGTTCGAGATTCACCCGGTCCCCGATCACGGATCTCGAGAAGGCGGTTCTTTGAAGGGTTTCCGGAGACACATCCGCTTCAAACCGGCCTCCCTGAAGGACAACCACCGTCAGGCACGCCCCGTTGACCGCGATGCTGTCGCCGATTTTGGCGCCCTCAAGATCAAAATCCGCCGCCAAGGCGATCCGCTTTCCCTGGGCTGCAGATCTCATGGCGACAATGGTGCCCAATCCCTCAATAATTCCGGTAAACATAGGCTTTCCGTCAAAAAGGGTTTGAATCGACATAACCCTCTATCATCACATCATCCCCGAATCTCTGCGTTCGAATGTCTCTGATGCGAATGCATTCACTCATCTGCCGGGGCCCGACGCCCCGAAAAATCGGAACACCGTCGTCTCCCCCCAGAATTTTAGGCGCGTAAAAAAATACGACCTTATCCACGATGCCGGCCGCCATCGCAGCGGCGCTGACGCGCCCGCCGCCCTCGATGAGAACGGATGTGATTTCCATCTGCCCCAGAAGCGGCATCAAAGCCCGCATATCAATATGAGAATCCTTGACCGGGGCCTCTAAAATGCGAACCCCTTTCTTCTCGATTGCGGCTTTTTTCCCGGCATCCACAGGGCATCCGCACACGACAAGGGTTTGCGCCCCGGAGTCAACTGAAAGCACCCTGGCCCTAGGATCGATGGAAAGCCGGGTATCCAGAACAATGCGCGCCGGATCCTTTCCCCGTCCGGTTTCAAGCCGGGCGGTCAGAAGCGGATCATCGCACCGGATGGTATTGATGCCAACCAGAACCGCATCCACGGCATGCCGCAACTCATGAACATAAGCCCGGGACTGTTCATTTGAAATCCACTTGGAATCGCCGGTTCGCGTCGCAATGCGTCCATCCAAAGTAGCGGCGCATTTCAGAATGGCAAAGGGTCTGCCGGTCTGAATAAACTTGACAAAACTTTCATTGAGTCTTCGGGCCTCGGCCTCCAGAATCCCCGCAACCGTCTGTAAACCCGATCGGCTCAGATAGTCCAGCCCCCCACCGGCAACCCGGGGATTCGGATCTCTCATGGCTGCTACCACGCGCCGAATGCCGGCCTGAAGTATTTTTTCAGTACAGGGCGGAGTTCTGCCCGTGTGATTGCAGGGCTCCAGGGTAACATACAGATCGGCCCCCAGGGCCTGGTCGCCGGCATCCTCGATGGCGTTGACCTCTGCATGGGGTTTCCCGGCCTCCTCATGGAATCCCCGGCCTACGATCTTTCCATTTCTGACCACCACCGCACCGACCATGGGATTCGGAGAGGTGCGGCCCCGGCCGTGAGCCGCCAGCTCAAGAGCAACGGACATGAAGAATTCATCTGGATGAGTCGTCGGGTTCATTCTTTTGAATCAAATCACCGCTTGCCCCTGACTGGGAAGGAAGTTTTCTGACCTCGGATACAAAGTCGTTGACATCTTTGAATTCCCTGTAAACCGAGGCAAACCGGACATAGGCGATCTTGTCCAGATCATGAAGCATTCCCATGATCTTTTCGCCGACCACCGACGAGGAAACCTCTTTTTCACCGGTCTCCCGAAGATCCCGCTGCAGATCGTCCAGAAACTCCTCGATATCGTTCATGCTGATCTTGCGCTTCTCGCAGGCCTTCATGATCCCCTGGCGGACCTTTTCGCGGTTAAAAGCCTCCCGCCGCCCGTCCTTCTTGATGATCATGATGGGGATTTCCTCAATATGCTCGTAGGTTGTAAAGCGCCTCAGGCATACGGTACATTCCCGACGACGGCGGATCACGTCTCCTTCTTTGCTGGTTCGAGAATCGATCACCTTATCAGCGGCCTGTCCGCAAAAAGGACATTTCATGCTTCCTCCTTCCGGCAAAGCCTGATCGAGGAAACACCGGCTTCGACCAGCATTTCCTCGGACAGAACATCCGAATACGCGGACAGATAATAGATCGTTTTGATTCCCGCGTTGATGATCATCTTGCAGCAGATGGAACAGGGCAGATTGGTGCAGTACATTACGGAATCCCGAATGGATACCCCATGAAAAGCCGCCTGAATGATTGCATTCTGTTCGGCATGAATGCCCCGGCACAGTTCATGCCGCTCTCCGGACGGAACATTCATCTGCTCCCGCAGGCATCCGATTTCAAGGCAATGCCGAAGGCCGGACGGAGCGCCGTTGTATCCGGTGGACAATATCCGCTTGTCCTTGACAATCACCGCCCCGACCGCCCGTCGTCGACACGTCGAACGCCTGGAGACCAGTTCGGCGATGTCCATGAAATAATCATCCCATGAGGGGCGTCTGAATGCCTGTTCCTTAAACGATTGGGGCGTCTGCATTGGTTCCTCGAATATTGATTCCGGGCAACTGATCATCCCTGGTCAACCATGAAATTCTCACACATCTGCCAGACCTTTTCCCTGCAGGACTGAACCACGGAATCCTTTTGCGGATTCTTCAGCACCTGAACAATCAGATCGGCGATCACTTCCATCTCGCCTTCCCCCATTCCACGCGTGGTCACGGCGGGAGTTCCGATCCGAATGCCGCTGGTGACAAAGGGGCTGCGCGTCTCAAAGGGGATGGAGTTCTTGTTGACCGTGATGCCGGCTTTTCCCAGAACTGCCTCGGCTTCCTTTCCCGTAATGCCCAGGTTGGTCAGATCCACCAGCATCAGGTGGTTATCGGTTCCACCGGAAACCAGGGAAATGCCCTGAGCCATGAGACGGTCCGCCAGAACTCCGGCATTCTGCACCACACAACGCTGGTACAGCTTGAAGTAATCCGTCAGCGCTTCCTGGAAAGCCACAGCCTTGGCGGCAATCACATGCATCAGCGGACCGCCCTGAATGCCGGGGAATATTTCCCGGTTCAGCGCCTGGCCATAGGCTTCCTTGGCCAGAATCAGGCCGCCCCGGGGGCCTCTGAGGGTTTTGTGGGTCGTCGAAGTCACGACATCGGCGTAGGGAACCGGCGACGGATGTTCCCCGGCCGCCACCAGACCGGCAATATGGGCCATATCCACCATCAGGTAAGCGCCTACGGATGCGGCAATATCGGAAAATGCCTTAAAGTCCAGAATCCTGGGATATGCGCTGGCGCCGGCGACGATCATTTTGGGCCGAGCCTCATGAGCGATGCGGCTCAACTCTTCATAGTCAATGGTTCCCGTCTCCCGGTTCACCCCGTAATGTACGAAGTGAAAAAGCTTTCCGGAAAAACTCACCGGGCTTCCGTGGGTCAGATGCCCGCCATGAGCCAGATTCATCCCCAGCACCGTGTCCCCCGGAGACAGCAGGGCGAAATAAGTCGCCATATTGGCTTGGGAACCCGAGTGAGGCTGGACATTGACATAATCGCATCCAAACAACTCTCTGGCGCGCTCGATCGCTAATTTTTCGGCAATATCCACATATTCGCACCCGCCGTAATAGCGTTTATCCGGATATCCTTCGGCGTATTTATTGGTCAGCACGCTTCCTTGAGCGGCCATAACGGCAGGGCTTGCGATATTCTCCGAAGCGATCAGCTCCAGCGTATAGGCCTGTCTTTCTATTTCCTGGGCGATGGCCGCCGCAATCTCGGGATCTATGGCTTCAATGCTTCTTAAATCCAACGGTCCTTCCCCTCTCTTTTCAATCTTTTATGACAAAAATCGGGCGTCACGGCACAGCAGCGTCAGGCCTGTTCCGAGACCGCCAGACGATCCAGAGCGTCGATTCTCTCCTGATGGCGCCCCCCTTCAAAAGGCGTCTCAAGCCAGACTTTAACGATTTCCAGCGCAAGCGCCTCTCCGACGATCCGCCCGCCCATCACCAGAATATTGGCGTTATTGTGACGCCGGCTCATCATGGCGTTAAAAAGGTCATTGCACAAAGCGGCCCGGATTCCAGGAAACCGGTTGGCAACGATGGACATGCCTAGACCGGTGCCGCAAAGCAGTATGCCTCGCTGAAACTGCCCTGCCGACACGGCCCTGGCAACCCTGGCGGCATAATCCACATAACTGACCGATGCCGTGCCGTGTGTGCCGATATCCTCCACCGCGATTTTGCGCGCCGTCAGATAGCGCTTGACCGTCTCCTTTAACGAATAGGCGGCATGATCGCTGCCCATGATGATTTTTGAAGCGTCCTGGTTCATCGTCCACCACCTGATCTGGTTTGAATCGTTCAAATGCGATTCCGTCAAACGACGGAATCGCATTTTTAATATATCATTCTGGCATAACCGCAAGAAAAAAATTGATTGAAAACCGGAGGCCGTCCTTAGAATCGAAAAAAAGCGGGGGGTTCGACAAAAAACCTGGCGGATGCGGCTGTCATTCGCGGCAGGATTTAAAGATCAGGGTTCCGTTGGTTCCGCCGAAGCCGAAGGAATTGCTCATGGCGATTCCGACATCCTGCCTGCGGGCCTTGCCGGGAACATAATCCAGGTCGCATTCCTCCCCGGGGTTCTCCAGGTTGATCGTCGGCGGTATCACGCCCCGGTCGATCGACAGCGCCGTAAACACCGACTCGATCCCGCCGGCGCCTCCCAGCAGATGTCCCGTCATCGATTTGGTCGAGCTGATCGCCACTGTCCGTGCGCTCTCCTTGAACACCGCCTTGACCGCCCGCGTCTCGTACAGATCGTTCATCGGCGTCGAGGTGCCGTGCGCATTGATGTAGTCCACCGATTCGGCGCCGATCCCCGCATCGTCCAAGGCCGCCTGCATGCACCGAACCGCTCCGTCTCCGTCCGGCGGCGGCGCCGTCATGTGAAAACCGTCGCCGCTCATACCGAATCCCAGAACCTCGGCATATATATGCGCTCCCCGCTCACGCGCGCTCTCCAACGGCTCCAGCACCAGCATGCCGGCGCCCTCGCCCACCACAAACCCGTCCCGGTCCCGGTCAAACGGACGGGACGCCTTCCGCGGATCTTCGTTTCTCGTCGAAAGCGCCTTCATCGCGTTAAAACCCGCTATGCAGGTCTGCGATATCACCGACTCCACTCCCCCGGTGATCATCGCGTCCGCCTGCCCGCACTGCACCATCCGGTACGCCTCGCCCACCGCGTGCGTGCCCGCTGCGCAGGCCGTCGCTATCGACGCGTTCGGTCCCTTGGCCCCCAGATAAATCGATATCATCCCCGGCGCCATGTTCCCGATGATCATCGGTATGAAAAACGGGCTGACCCGGCGCGGACCCCGCGCATCCAGCACACGGGTGGTCGTCTCCAGCAGAGACAACCCCCCCAGACCGCAGCCGGTCAACACCCCCACCCGCCCCGAATTGGACCCGTCGATCTTCAAACCCGAGTCCTCCAGCGCCATCCGGGAAGCAGCCACCGCATAGGCTATAAAATGCTCCGTGCGACCCGCATCCTTCCGGGGCATGTGATCCTCGGCACAAAAATCCTTCACCTCGCCCGCAATCTGCGTGGCATACCCCGACGCATCAAAACGCGTGATCGGTCCTATCCCCGACTCGCCCGCGCATATCGCCGCCCATGTCTTCTCTACCCCCGTGCCCAGCGGAGTCACCAGACCCAGACCCGTCACAACAACCCGTCTCCGCAAAACAGAGCCTCCTTCCAAAGATAAAATTCCCATGGTCAATGTGTCCCAACATACTGAATTGCATCCTGAACGGTTACCAGCTTACCCGCATCCTCGTCGGATATATCGATATTGAACTCTTCCTCCATGGACATGATCAGTTCGACCAGGTCCAGAGAATCGGCGCCCAGATCCTCTACAAAAGAGGCCTGAGGCGTCACATCCTCGATATCGACGCTGAGTTTTTCCGCGATTATTTCTTTCATCTGTTCTGCAATGGACATTTCAATGCTCCTCTGATCAATGAATTCAAAACACGCGTTCGGCCCGGCAGGAGCCCAAGCGCAACCCGTTTAAATATGACTTGTATTCAAACCTGTACATCTTTTATATCATCCTGATAATCTTTGTTTTTTAATTTTTTTACTATTTCTTAACTCTGCAACAACAAGTAATCCAGCCCGGTTGAATTGTCAAGCGCTTTTTGAACCTCGACTGCCGGAAATATCGGTCAATCCAAAAAATAGTTTATCATATTGATTTTTCTATATTTGTTTGGCAATGGACTCTCATCGCATCCGGACAGAGGTCGTGCGGAGAAGGGGCATCCAATCATTATTTTCCTCATATCAGTCCATAAGCAGTCAGCCAAATTAAAATTAATCGCTTAATTCCATTCATTTTTTTGTGTTCATGCAGACTTTCGATAAGAAATCATATTTCAGCGGACAAAATAACGAAGCTCCTGAACTTTGACACAGGACGGACGGCTGTGGTAGCAACATATAAGGCGATTGTTACCCCACTCATAAAAGGAATTGATTCAACTTGACCATGCCATCTTCGGGAAAAAGCTTTGCGCCGCCATTCCTGACATGGGTACGCCGGATATCCGCGCAAAGCCTGAAGACAGATCTCTTCGCAGGGTTTACCAGCGCGGTGATCGTTCTGCCCCAGAGTGTGGCCTTTGCCATGATCGCCGGCCTTCCCCTGGAGTACGGATTGTATACCGCCATGATCACACCGGTTGTGGCCGCCCTTTTCGGTTCTTCGCACCATATGATTTCCGGCCCCACAACGGCCATTTCCATCCTGGTGTTTGCATCCATCAGCCCGTACGCGGAACCCGGCTCCGCGGACTTCATCCGCCTGACGCTTACCCTCACGCTGATGGCGGGATTGTTTCAACTGGCTTTCGGGCTGGGACGGCTCGGGATTCTGGTGAATTTTATTTCCCATTCGGCACTCATCGGATTTGTCAGCGGCGCCGCCATTCTGATCGCCACCAGCCAGCTGAAACACATCTTCGGTATTCCCATCGCGGGCGGAAGCTCATTCTTTCAAACCTGGGCGGAATTTATGAAACAGCTGCCGCACACCAGCGCCTATGCGCTGATTGTAGCAGCTTCCGCGATGATCTGCGCCTTGCTGGTGCACCGGTTTCTCCCCCGATGGCCCCATATGTTAATCGGCATGATTCTGGGCAGTCTGGTCAGTTTTCTCCTCGGGGGGCAGGAACGCGGCATCCATCTGGTCGGAGAGCTTCACGCCCGGCTTCCGCCGTTGTCGCTTCCGGATTTTTCCCTGGGCGCCATCCGTCAACTGGCGCCCCAGGCAATGGCCGTCGCCCTGGTGGGTCTGATCGAAGCCGTTTCCATCGCCCGCTCCATCTCCATCCTGTCTTACCAGCGGATCGATGTGAACCAGGAATTCATCGGCCAGGGGCTGTCCAACATCGCAGGAAGTTTTTTTTCAAGCTACGCGGGTTCAGGGTCTTTCACCCGATCGGCGATCAACTACCAGGCCGGCGCCCAGACCCCTTTGGCCGCCGTTTTTTCGGCCTTTTTCCTGGCCTTGATCGTTCTGCTCATCGCCCCGCTGAGCGCCTATCTTCCAACCGCCGCCATGGGCGGCATTATTCTGCTGGTGGCCTTCCATCTCATCGACCTCAAACATATCCGGTCGGCCATTCAATCGAGCAGAGCCGAAGCAACCGTCCTGCTGGCAACCTTTTTTTCAGCCCTGTTTCTGGAACTGGAATTTTCCATCCTCGCAGGCGTTCTGCTCTCGCTGGGATTTTATCTGAACCGCACCGGACGGCCGAGCATTGCAAGCCTTTCTCCTGATCCGGAGAGCGGAAATCGGCGGCTGGTTGAAGTCGAGGGAAGATCTCTTCCCGAGTGCCGCCAGCTCAAACTGATTCGAATCGACGGCTCCCTGTTTTTCGGCGCCGTCCACCACATCGAGCAGCAGCTGCAGGCCATTGATGCGAACAATCCGCTGTTGAAACACGTCCTGATCATCGCCAACGGCATCAATTTCATCGATCTGTCCGGCGCTGAAATGCTGGCTCACGAGGCGCGCCGCCGAAAAAATATCGGCGGGGGCTTGTATTTCTGCGGCCTCAAGAGAGATCCGCTTCACATGCTTCAAAAAAGCGGACATCTGGAAACCATCGGCAAAACGCATTTATTTGATTCAAAAGCTCAGGCCATCGAAGAAATACTCAAACGACTTGATCCGGATCAATGCAGGTCCTGCGCTTCCAAAATATTTACTGAATGCAGGCAACCTTAAACCATTTAAAAAACCGTTAGTTATATTCGGAAACCCCGTTAAACAGACTGAATTGCGATCATTGCGGCGCATTTTTCTTTTTTTCTTCCTCTTCGCCGGCAGAGCAACCGAATACGGCGCCACTAGCGCTTAAAAATCTCATCCGATACAAGAATACATTCCTTGACACCTGATATTGCAACGGTGTAAAGTTTGCCTTATTGTAAAATTTGCAGCAAACCATACATTAGGATTCAGTATAATGCAGGTTGATTTTTTGGAAAATCCAGGCTTCAGTTACTCCATTTGTCCGCCAATCCTGTCTTATAAACAAATCACGCATTGTTTTTCTAAAAAAATCTGAAAACGTAAAGGAGAAGAGAAATGAGCAAAAAGCTTTTTGGTGCATTTTGCATAGCAGCCCTGATGGCTTTTTTCGCCGGGTGCGCGGCAGCGCCGACCCCGTCGGATTTTGAAGCCCTGGATCTGTATCCCAAGATTGAAACCGGTGAGTGTACGCCCAAGGTGGATAACTTCATGGTGATCCTGGATGGTTCGAATTCCATGACCGATGCGTCCAAAGGGCAAAAGAAATTTAATCTTGCCTGGAATCTGGCTTACCGGCTGAATGAAACCATTCCGGAAATTCCGCTTGTCGGCGCCTTACGGGCCTTTGGCACAACGCCATGCCCGTTTCGAGAATACACCGAATTGCTTTATGGCGTGGCGGCTTATACACCCGAGGGATTTGCAGGCGGGCTCAAATCGGTTCAAACTCCGGGAGGCGTAAGTCCTCTTTATCTGGCTTTGAATGCGGCTGCCGAAGATCTCAATGCCACCCAGGGACCGATTGCCTTGATCATATTCAGTGATTTCATGCAGAATGAAGAGATTACCCTTCAAGCTGTTGAAAATCTGAAAAACCAGTACTCCGGCCGGATCTGCATTTATCCGGTATTGATCGGCAATAATTCCGATGGCAAAAATCTGCAGGAAAGAATAGTTCAGACGGCAGGATGCGGTTTTGCCGCCGCTGGCGATGAAATCTACGCCAATACGGGTATGGCCGGTTTTGTCGAATCGGTCTTCCTGGCTACAGCCGTCAGCGCTCCCGCTCCCCCGCCCGCAGCTCCCCCCGCCGCTCCCCTGGATTCCGACGGCGACGGCGTAACGGATGATCGGGATCAGTGCCCCGGAACGCCTCGATGCGCAACGGTCAACGAGGTGGGATGCTGGGTGATTCAAGGGATTAATTTTGATTTTGACAAGGCGGACATCAAACCCGAATACACCGCCAATCTGAATCAGATAGCGGACTGTTTCAACCAGTATCCGGATATCATATTTGAAATACAGGGACACACGGATTCGAAAGGCAAGGCGGCATACAATCAGAAACTTTCGGAAAGAAGAGCCAATGCCGTCATGGAATATTTTATTTCACAGGGCGTTGCCAGGGATCGTTTAAAAGCCGTCGGCTACGGGGAGTCTGACCCTGTTGCTTCGAATGATACGGATGAAGGGCGCGCACAGAACCGTCGCGTTCAGATTGATATCATCCATTAGAAACGATTCAGAAACGGATCGGGAATGATGGCCGGCTGATCAACGCCTTCCATCATTCCCGATTTTTTTTGTGTTCGCCCGCCAATCATCAAGTCACAAGAACAGACAACCATTCAAAAGGCCGCGCCGGGCGGCAGCTATATGGCAATGCGGAAACGACTTTCCGGCACGATACTCATCCTGCCGGCTCTGACATTTCGAAGGCGTCCGCTCAAGGAAGATTTTCTTCGAAGATTGCTTCAGGATTTAGGGCGCTGTCATCAGCGCTTGTTTTGTCAGGACCGACCGATGCCGGCGCAGCGGGCGGCGGGATGCTGGCGGCGGCAACCCTATCTATCCTTTTTTCAAGGTCTTTGATCGCGGCGTCCAGCCTGTTTCGAATCTGGGTGATGGTTTCAAGCATCTTTTTTTCGCCGGCGGCAACCTGGTCGGTTATCTGGGCGGCCACCTGTTTGCGATCGACCTGGTTTTTCGAAAGACCGGCGACAGCGGCTTCCACCTCTGCGACCTGAGCCTGCGACGCTTTCAGATCGGCGCCGATCTTTGAGACCTGCGCCGAAATCTCCGCCAGACGGGATTCTTCAAGGTTTTTGACGGCCGCATTCAGATCGGAAATGCTTTTGTTCAGGTCCCCCTGAATCTGGCCGATTTCTTTCCGATCGGCCTTGACGGCGGCTGTCTGATCCAATAACGCTTTATTTTTCTGAAGATTGTCTTTGATGCCGGTCAGCGCGGTTTGAAAGGACAGTATGTTTTTGGCCGAAGCCTCTTCCAGAGCGGCCTGTTTGATGGACAGAGCGGAAAACCGCGATTCCAGGGTTTCGGAAATGTTCTGGCTCTGCTGAGCGCCGACGTTTTCAAGACCCGAAATCCGGCTCTTGAGGTCCATGTATCCGGCCAGAAGAACCGCCCCGATCACGCAGGCAATCAGAATCGACACCGGGGTGATTTTCCGGCTGGGCTTTTCCACGCGCTTTTCTTTGAAATCCGAGAGGTATGGAGGCTCTTCGGGCTCAAAATCCATCTTGATCTTGAAGGAAGAAGGGGTTTTATCTTTTGCCATGGCCTATTCCCATTCAATGGTGCTGGGGGGCTTGGAGCTGATGTCGTACACCACCCGGTTGACCCCCTTGACCTCGTTGATGATACGGTTTGAAATTTTCCCCAGAAGATCGTGCGGAAGTCTGGCCCAGTCGGCCGTCATGGCATCCTGGCTGGTCATGGCGCGAATGGCGACGATGTTTTCGTAGGTGCGCTGATCGCCCATGATGCCGACGCTCTTCAGAGGCAACAGAACGGCAAAGGATTGCCATAATTTCCGATAGAATCCGGCGCCGCGGATTTCTTCCAGCAGAACCGCATCCACCTCCCTCAGAATATTGAGGCGCTTTCGCGTGACCTCTCCGATGATGCGGATGGCGAGTCCCGGGCCGGGAAAAGGCTGCCGCCAGACCAGTTCGTCGGGAAGTCCCAGCTCTTTGCCCAGCAGGCGGACCTCATCCTTGAACAGGAACTTCAAGGGCTCCACCAGTTTGAGCTTCATTTTCCTGGGCAGCCCGCCCACATTGTGATGGGATTTGATCACGGCGCTGGGACCGCCAAAGGCGCTGATCGATTCGATTACGTCCGGATACAGCGTCCCCTGAGCAAGAAACTCGGCGCCTCTGATTTTACCGGCCTCGGCCTCAAAGACATCCATGAATATTTTGCCGATGATTTTCCGCTTTTTCTCCGGATCCGTCACACCGGCCAGGGCCGCAAGGAACCGGGCGCCCGCATTGACGAAACGGATGTTCAGATCCAGATGCTGCCTGAGAACCTTTTGAATTTTTTCTCTTTCACTTTTCCGCAGCAGCCCGTTGTCCACGAAAATGCAGGTCAGGCGTTTTCCGACGGCCCTGTGAATCAATACGGCGGTCACCGATGAATCCACGCCGCCGCTGAGCCCCAGAATCACCTTCTTGTCCCCAACGGTCCCCCGAATCTCTTCGACGGCATTGGCGGCAAAGCTCTTCATTGTCCAGTCGCTTTCGCAGCCGCACACCTCGAACAGAAAATTGGCCAGCATTTTTTTGCCCAGGGGCGTGTGATCCACCTCCGGATGAAACTGAAGGCCGAAGAATTTTCTTTGAGGATCGGCCATTGCCGCAACCGGAGTGTTGGAAGTATGGGCCGTTGCATGAAAACCGCCGGGAAGGGTTTTCACGGTGTCCCCGTGGCTCATCCAGCAGGAGGTGGGAGACGCGATGTCTTTAAAAACAGCCCCGGCATCGATGATCGAAAGTTCGGCAAACCCGTATTCTCGTTTTTCCGAGCATTGCACGGCGCCTCCCAGGGCGTCGGCCATGAACTGCATGCCGTAGCAGATTCCCAGAACCGGAATGCCCAGATCAAAGATCGCCCGGTCGATTTTCGGGCTGTTCTGCTCGTAGATGCTCGAAGGCCCTCCGGACAAAATAATTCCCCTGGGATTTAAGGCCTTGATTCGCTCGACCGGAACCGAAGGCGGTTCGATCTGACAAAAAACCTGAGTCTCTCTGACACGCCGGGCAATGAGCTGGTTATACTGGGAACCGAAATCAACGATCAAAATCATGACAACCTCTTTATGGCGATTCGCAGTCCCTCAGGGCGCAAATTCCATCCGGCAATGCCGTGTCAATGAAAAGGCTTAAACGGTTTGCGAAAATAAAATGAATATGTTAGAGAGCGCTTCAAAAGTCAACCGGATTTTATCGGTCGGACAGGGCCGAAGATACTCGCTCAAAGAACGGGCCTGCCGGAACTCCGGGTGATCCAGCGGGCATGTTAAAACTGGACTGCATTGCAGGCGCGGAATCCATGTCGCATATTATCGTTCAAATTTACGAGGTTCAAACCCCCCAGGAGGCGGTGCCTCTGGTTCAGCTTGGCGTGGACCGGATCGGAAGCGTTCTGACTTCCGCCGAAAACTGGAAGATGCCCGGAATTCGGGACACCATTGATACAGTCAGGGCCTGCGGAGCGCAGAGCAGCCTGATTCCGTTGTTCACCGAACCGGAAACCATCTTTCAGGCCATCGAGTATTACCGGCCCGACTACGTTCATTTCTGTGAAACCCTGGCGGACGCGGACGGCATTTCCCCGGCATGTCGTTGCCTGCTTTCCCTTCAAAAGGAAGTTAAAAAACGTTTCCCGCAAACCGGCATCATGCGCTCGATTCCGATCGGACCGCCGGGTTTCGCGGACCGGATTCCCACCCTTGAACTGGCGCGCATGTTCGAACCAGACAGCGACTGTTTTCTGACAGACACGTTTCTGATCAGAGCTTCGTCCGGCCCGGCCGATTCGCAACCGGTCAGCGGGTTTGTCGGCATCACCGGAAAAACCTGCGACTGGCCGACAGCCGCCCGCCTCGTCAGGGAAACTCGCATACCGGTTGTTCTGGCCGGCGGCATCTCGCCGGAAAATGTCTTTGAGGGCATTATGAACGTACGGCCCCGGGGCATCGACAGCTGCACTCAAACCAATGCAACCGGCGGCGACGGACGTCCTGTTCGTTTTAAAAAAGATCATCAAAAGGTAAAATTACTGGTTGAGGCGGTCCGCAATGCACAAAAGGCTGTCTCGCGTCCAGAAATCGACAACGGTTGAAAACTTTAAACCGATGCATCCAATAAGGAAGGAGCCAGAAACCCATGTATGAAGCCGGCGACCTGAAAAAAGGGCTGAAGCTTGAAATTGACGGCGACCCGTATGTCATTACCCAGTTTTCCTTTGTCAAGCCGGGCAAGGGGCAGGCGCTTTACAAGTGCAAGCTCAAGAATATGGTGAACGGAACTCAGTTTGAAAGGACGTTTCGATCCGGCGACAAATTCAACGAGGCAAGACTCGAAGAGCATGAGATGGAATACCTCTATGCCGATGGCGACAAGTACTGTTTCATGAACACCTCCACTTACACGCAGGAGTGGCTGTCTGCCGACCAGATCGATGAGGCTAAAAACTTTCTGAAGGAAAACACGGTCTGCAATATCCTGTTTTTCGAAGACAGACCTATCGGCATCTCTCTGCCCAATTTTGTTGAATTGAAAATCATCGGCGCCGAACCCTGGGCCAAGGGCGATACTGCGGCCGGAAGCACCAAGCCCGCCAAGCTGGAAACCGGATATGTGGTTCAGGTGCCTCCCTTTGTGGAAGAAGGAGAGTTGATCCGAGTGGATACCCGCACCGGTCAATACGTTGAACGGGTCAAAAAATAAACGCGGCTGTCCGGACGAATAGACCGAAGATACAATACGGTCAGGGTTTCCCAGGCTGAGTCTTCCGATTTTGAGAGCCGGTTCTTTTCGAACCGGCTCTCATTTTTAAAGGGCCTTGAGCTTTTGTTCGATGCGCGCGATATCCGCCGGAATATCGACCTCCGGGGAATCATAGGGCGTGACGACGACCCGAATCGTATATCCATACTCAAGGGCCCGAAGCTGTTCCAGCTTTTCAATTCTCTCCAGATTCCCTTCAGGCAGATTTCTGAAAATATCGAGGAACCGCCGCGTATAGGCATAAACGCCAAGATGCTTGAAGGTGTCGAAAACCTCGAAAGCGTCCCGCGCGCAGGGGATGGGAGAACGGCTGAAATACAGGGCCCTTGCCTGATGATCGAAGACAACCTTTACATCCTTGGGGTTGGTGATTTCTTCCGGGTTGACGATTTTAAAAGCCAGCGTGCTCATACTCTCACCGGGATCCTTCAGCAGGGGGGCGGCCACCGCATCGAGGCATCGTGGATCGATCAGGGGCTGATCGCCTTGAACGTTGATGATGATATCGTCAGGCTGAAGCCCCATTTGATCAGCCGCTTCGGCCACGCGATCCGTGCCCGAACGGTTCTTCTCTCCGGTCATCACCGCCCGGCAGCCCAGGCGGGTGACCACATCAAAAATTCGGGAATCATCGGTGGCCACAACGGCTTCCGAAACGCAGTCCGCGCGGCAGCATCGCTCGCAGACATGGGCGATCATGGGTTTTTGAGCGATTTTGGCCAAAGGTTTTCCCTGAAATCGAGTGGAACCATATCGGGCGGGAATAATGACAACGGTTTTCATGAAATGCCCTTATTTTTTAAATTTTATTCTTCTGAGGCCTTCTTCATCGTCAAAAGGAATTTGTGTTGACCTGCGGCCGGCGTCTGTTTTATCTATCCAGGCAATGCATATCGCTCTGGCTTTTACACCTGACGCAGGTTGCTGACAATGAATCTTAAATCGTTACATGAAATTTTGCGTTCGGTCGCCGAAGGCGGGCGCAGCGTTGATGATGCGGCCGATGCGCTGAAACATCTTGCCTTCGAGGATATTCATTACGCCCATATAGATCATCACCGTTCCCTGCGCAAGGGGTTTCCGGAGGTTATTTTCGGCCAGGGAAAAACCGCCGACCAGATTGCCGGGATCATCGAACGCATGCAGCCCCAGGAGGATGTGATTCTGGCGACGCGCATCGATGCGGAAAAAGCCCGGTCGGTGATGGCCCGGTTTCCGGAGGCAAACTATCATTCAGACGCCCGGATGCTGATTGTTCAGCGCCGGGAGATCCCTGTTCTCGGCAAGGGGATGATCGTGGTTGTCTGCGCAGGCACCTCGGACATCCCTGTTGCCAGGGAAGCCTGCCTGACCGCTCAGGCCATGGGAAATACTGTGGAATCCGTTTTTGATGTCGGAGTTTCCGGCATTCACCGGCTGCTTTCTCATAAGGATCTTCTCAACCGGGCATCGGTGCTGGTCGTCGTAGCAGGCATGGAGGGGGCCCTTCCCAGCGTGGTCGGAGGCCTGGTGGATCGCCCCGTCATCGCCGTTCCCACCAGCGTGGGGTACGGGGCCAGCCTCGGCGGGCTTACCGCGCTTTTCGCCATGCTCAACAGCTGCAGCTCCAATGTTGCGGTGGTCAACATCGACAATGGCTTCGGAGCGGGCTATATGGCCTCTGTAATCAACCGTACACCCGAAGCATAACGGATCTTTTCTATCCGGCTTGAAAGAGCGAATCGCCCCGCCCTCGTGCATGGAGAGTAGGAATTTCCATAAGGAAAGCCAACCCCGCCGAAATCCCGGTCACGATAACACCGGAAACATCTCGGCTGCAGGTTGGCTTTACAAATGCGGAGAAATTTACGAAGGGCCGGCATGCCTTAAATTTCCCGCCCGAAACCATCACCGTGCCGCAGCGGATACGGTGTGATTCGGGGATCAGCAGCGCCCGGAACATTTTTTATTGAACGGAATCTTTCAGCGCTTTGCCGGGAATAAACCTGGGCGCTTTTCTGGCACTGATCTTAATGGATGCGCCGGTCTGGGGATTTCTGCCGGTTCTGGCCTTACGCTCTGCAACCTTGAAGGTTCCAAAACCGATCAGCGTGACGCTCTCTTTTTTCTTCAAGGCATTGGTGATGCTTGCAAATACGGCATCCACTGCTGCCTGTGCTTCTTTTTTCGTGCTGACCACCTTGGCTATCTCGTTGACCAAATCACTCTTATTCATTCCCTCTCCTTTCATAAAATCGCTGTTTCATCATCACGGCGCCTTATTCGAATGCACCATGACCACCTGTGAATATTTCAAACAACGTCCTCATCAATAACACGTCGATTGCAACATCCATTCCAAAAAGAACTAGAAAACAAATAACAGGGCTGGCATTGTATCGACGGCAAACCGCATGTTGGATCATTCAACTGACTTGTTACGTTATACCAACATGCAGCATTTTTAAAGTGTTTTTTTGATTCCACTGAAAGATTCAACGCCATACATCCAGTATTCTCGGGAAATCTCAGGTTCGATTTAACGGATTCAAAGGGAAAATGCCGATCCGATGCCCGTTTTTCACAACGGCCGATAATTATGTTTTCCTTGTGATTTAAAGAGGTTGGTTAATTCGAGCGTCAATTACTTGCCATGACTTCAGTATAAGTCAATGGGAGGGATTTCCACGCCATGCGCATGCCGGCAGTTCGAACACGGCTTCAGAGCGGCCACACCCAAAGAATCATGGGTACGCTGACCATGACCACGATGGCCTCCAGGATCAGACCCAGACGCCAGTAATCGCCGAAGCGGAATCCGCCCGGTCCAAGAATCAGCGTGTTGTTCTGGTGGCCGATGGGCGTCAGAAAAGCGCAGGAAGCCCCTACCGCGGTAGCCATCAGAAAGGCGTCGGCATTGATTCCAAGCTGGTTGGCGGTACTGATGGCAATCGGGCACATCACCGCTGCCGTGGCGGCATTGTTCATCAGGTCGGACAGGAACATGGTCACCACCAGCACCACCACAAGTCCGCCGATGGCATTCCCATGGGCAAAGGTGCCCAGCAGGAAATGCGAGATCAGGTCGGCCGTGCCGGTTGACGCCATGGCATCAGCCACCGGAAGCATCGCTCCCAGCAGTATGATGACCGGCCAGTCGATCGCCGTGTAGACGGAACGGATTGGAACGATCCCCAAAGCGACGAAAGCCAGCGCCCCGGCAGCGAACGAGACGGCCGCGGGCAGCAGACCCAGGGCTGTTGCGCCCACCGAAAGGATCATGACCAGTGCGGCGGTAAGGGCCTGCCCTTTTTTCGGAACCCGGATATCCCGTGCAGCCAGCGGCAGGCAGCCGAACTCGGCGGCAAAGCCGGACAGCGCTTCGGGTATGCCTTGCATGAGCAGGACATCGCCCGCCTGAATGAGGGTGGACCGCAGGCGTTTGATCGAGCGCCGCCCCCGGCGCGATATGGCCAGAAGATTGATGCCGTATCGGGTGCGCAGCTGAATATGGGCGGCGGACCGGTTGACCAAGGCCGCGTTCGGCATCACCACCAGTTCCTGAATCACGATATCGTCTGCCCGGGTCTTTTCCTTGTTCTTTTGTTCATCCGAAGAACTGCCGTCCGGAGTTTCCTCCTCTCCGTTCTGTCGTGCTTCCCCGCCCTCTTCCTCGCCTTTGCCGCTGGTTCCGGCCGCCACATTCTCTTCAAGCTCAAGCCCCAGGCTTGAGAGGGCCGATGACAGGGACTCGGGTTCGACCTCGATGATCAAAATATCGCCCTCCCGCAGCACCCGCCATCGATTCGGCGCTGATATACGGACGTCCTGACGCACCATGCCGATGATCTGAGCGTCGGCATCATCCAGCATCTGTTCGACCTCGCGCAGACTCTTGTTGACTGCCTTGCTGCCCTCGACAATCCGCACCTCGCTGAAATAGGTTCCGCTGTCAAAACTCCCGGTATCCGCCTGCTTTCGTGCGGGCACCAGCCGCCAGCCGACCAGCCCCACAAAGACAACCCCGATGATCGCAACGGAAACGCCGACCGGCGCAAAGTCGAACATGGCAAAGTGACCTGCTCCGGTCGTCGCGCGGAATCCCGACACGATCAGGTTGGGCGGCGTTCCGATCAGCGTCATCATCCCGCCCAAAATCGATCCAAAGGACAGGGGCATCAATACCTTTCCGGGCGGCAGGTTCTGTTTGTCGGCCATCTGAATGGCAATCGGCATCAGCAGCGCCAGCGCGCCAACATTGTTCATAAAACCCGACAGCAGCGCCGCCAGACCGATGAGCGCCAAAATGCTCAAGGTCGGCCCCGCTGTTGCCGGCAGAAACCGCTTGGCCAGCTCATCCACGGTCCCCGCAATCTGCAGGCCGTAACCGAGAACCAGCACAGAGGCGACCGTGATCACCGCCGGATGGCCGAATCCGGCAAAAGCCTCTCTGGCCGGCACCAGGCCCAGGATCACACAAACGAGCAGTGCACCCATGGCAACCATGTCATGACGCCAGCGGCCCCAGAGGAACATGGCCATGGCGGACACCAGCACCGCAACAAATGCAATCTGATCGCCTGTCATACAAAAATCCGCCTGAATTCTATCAGTGCTTTCAGTTTGATAGTGACGCCCGCTTAAAACCCATCGCGTTATGTGTCTTCAAATACGAATATCTACCAGAACGGATTGCGGAATCAATTTAATTTTTCGATCTTTGGAAAGCAAATCTGTCCGGCCGTTCCCGTTCACACGCTCATATGGGACTTGACGTGTCCGGAAATGGCATTTAAGCTCTGGCTTCCCACAAAGGATTGAAAGAGAAATAAAATGAAAAATATTCATCGCGCATCCGGCAGGTATTTGAGCGTCTGTGCGGGCATTCTGATTCTGGCTTTGTTCGGCGGCCTGGGTACGATCCAACAGGGAGACGGAACATTCCTGAACTCAGAAGTTTTTGCAGAAATCGCCTGCCCGCAGCAGTATTCGCCCGAAAGAATCATATTGAATCTGACTCAGCAGCCATGGTCCAGCCAGGCGGTCACCTGGCGCACGATGTCCGAAGTTTCAAGCCCCCAGGCCCAGATTGCGCGGGCGACCGAATCATCGGATTGGATCGAAACAGCGCAGACGATTCAGGCGGACAAGGAAGCAGTGGTCATACACGACTCGAAAACGGCGTATCATTATTCGGCGATCTTCGACTCGCTGTCGCCGAATACGCTGTACGCCTACCGGGTCGGCGACGGAAAACTCTGGAGCGAATGGAATCAGTTCAAAACAGCCGGCAAGGCTCCGGCCCCTTTTAAATTTGTATATTTCGGCGATCCTCAGGAAGAAGTTCTGTCCATGTGCTCCCGCATATTTCGTACGGCGTATCAAACAGCGCCGGACGCGGCCTTCTGGCATTTCGTCGGCGATCTGGTCGACAATGGGGATCGGGATGCGGAATGGGCCGAATTGTTTGAAGCTTTCGGCTGGATTCCGCGAACCACCCCGATGATGATGCTGCCCGGAAACCATGAATATCCCGACAAAAGAACCGTCCATGGCAGTGACTTTAAAATATTTCCGCTGTGGCGCCCCCATTTTACGCTCCCTGAAAACGGACCGGAGGGCTTGAAGGAAACCGTTTATTTCACCGATTATCAGGGAGTCCGGCTTGTGATGCTCAACGGCAATGAACAGCTTGAGAAACAGGCCGTCTGGCTGGACGGCGTTTTGTCCGAAAATCCTCAGCGCTGGACCATTGCCGCGATTCACCAGCCCGTCTATTCAGCTGCCGAAAGGCGTAAAGCAAAAGCGGATTCCCCCTTGAAACATCTGTTTGTCCCGGTTTTCGACAAATATTCAGTCGATCTGGTGCTTCAGGGCCATGATCATGTGTACAGCCGTTCCGCCAGACTCAAAAACAGCATCCGCGTGCCGGACGCTGAAAAAGGAACGGTCTATGTGATCTCGGTCTGCGGCCCGAAATTCTATGAATCAGACAATACGCGCCAGGACATCATGGATAAAACCGGAACAGGACGTCAGCTCTTTCAGGTGATCCGCGTCGATGAAAACCGCCTGCAATACGAGTCCTATGATGCCAGAGGGGAAATTTACGATTCTTTTGTCCTGGAAAAAGAACGGACTGACGGCGCAAACAACGGCGACTGCAACAGCAATCGCGGCGCGGAGAAGAGATAGGGGAAGCGGCGGCTTAACAGCCGGATAAAATTCGGTCGCCGGAATGCCCGGTCGCGGCCGCCATGACCATTTCCCGGCGAACTCAGGGCAAATGCCACGCGAAAACTCGGCTTTCTGGCGGTTTCGGACGTAGGATCGGCGATATTCACTGCGCCTCATCAGAAGCAACACAACGCTAACCCTGAGTGGCCCGCAAGGGACGCGACCCGGTTCATGCGGTTGTTGGTCGCCGAATCACAATTGATTTAAAAGCTGATTTGGAACAGCACGTTCAGTGCCACACCCTGGACAAGTAATACGAACGAAGCCAATTACTGGGGTTAGATTGCCCCGGCCTCGAGACGCTGTCCAATTGATGCCACACTCTTTACACCTGACCGACATAGAATCGATTCCAATGCGAATCGGCTCTCGTGGGGGTTACGGTCACCAGTAATTTCCCGTGATTCTCGATAGCGCCATACAACATGAGAAATTTCAAAAATACCATCTTCAACAAACATGTATTGACCCCTCCGGATAGGCACCAATTTTAACTTGGCCAACGACCAAGCTCACCTGCGGCAATGAAGCGCAGCGGAATTGCCGTCCGGTGCAGCGCCTTGTTAGCTGCCTCGATTCTCTGTATACCTATACATGGTAGACTCTGACAATCGCGGTATCTTGGCCGTAAGATATCTTTAAATCATCTACCGGCTGGAGCGGATTGTCTGAGTATTTCCAACGCTGAGTGCTCTTGCTACCTTGGTTCCACAGCACCCCGGAAGGCCATGCATCCGGGACGTGTCTATTAAAGAACACGGCGGCCCCGAACGCGGGACAGCCCCACTGCTTCGACGCACCGGCAAGACCGTGTTTGGCGAAGTAGACATCGCCAGACCCACCTTCGCCTTTGGGGTAAAAGCCATGTATGAGGTCGAGTATGAAATCAACACCCGGGTTGGCCAGCCTACGGTGACGGATGCCGAAGCCATCATAGCATACGGCCAGGAATGCGCGCTTGCTCCCGACGTCGATTATGCGTGAACAACTGTCTTCTTCTACGAATGGGTCCGATGCGGCCTCGATGTTGTCCGCTTCTCCCTGCGTGGGGTGGAACTTCCTCGCAAGCCCGAGCAGTCCCTTGGAATTCACAGCCGCCGCCACTTGGTCTTTTGAGTCTCGCCCGTCCACACCAAAGCACACGATGGGTTTCTTCCGAGAGTCGCTAATCAACGCGCCTATTCTCGCAGCCAGTGTTGGCAGTTGTGTACAAGGTCTTTGTCTTGTCTTGAAGTATCCGGCAGGGAATAAAAGTAGGTCTGAGGACGTTCCAGCGCGTTGAAGAACGCCTTGCATGAGCTCAATCCGACTATCAACCGTGTGGTCTTCCGGGCAACTGACAAGCACAGTTGCCACGGATACGGTTGAACTATATGCTCTCACGGGAAGAGCCGGTGAGAGCATCTTCTTGAATGCTGAAACGTCAGCAGGCTTGCGAGCATCAAGAGAACACCATGGAAAGTCTCCCATGTAGATTCTGATTGTGGGAAACATTCCCTTTGTGAGTGGAAGGAAATCGCGGAGACAATCGTACCAAGCACGCTGTTCGTCGCGAAACTCCGGATACTTGTCCTTGGCATCAATCGAACGGCAGCGTTCGCGCCATTTCTGAAGATCAAACCCTAATGGCAGATCCTGAGGATAGCGCGAGAGGGCTATGTCTCGGGCTGCCGTGAAATGCTGAGACTCGTCGAACTCAACCACAGCGTCTATGCTCGGGATGTACAGGTCGCACCGATGTAGCTGCTTCAGCCTGACGAAGTCTCTGTGGCCTCTATGAGCCCGCAATGCATGGAATACCTCTTCCAAGTCGGCCCCGCGAGGGTGAGAGGCGTAGGCCTCCAACCTCGCAGGTACTGGGATCTTGTAGTCAACCTTCACGCTGCCGTACAGAGCGCGGAACATCTCTATCAGAGTATTCTTGCAATCGCTGCAACGCCCATCGTGCCTTCGCGCCTCAACCCGTCTGCGCGTTGGCTCCACGTCGAGAGCTTTGGCTGTGCCGCCCTGTATTGAGAACCCAAGACGGGCAAGGAACTCGTTGACTTCTTTGCCGCCGCTGAAATCAGACGGAGGTAGTTCACTGCCATTGGCGAATCTATTGGCCACAGAGATTAGGTACTTCGGTGGGTAGAGGCGGGCGCCGTGCTTAAGATTGTATTTGGTCGAACCTCTTCCAGGAGGCACACCGTCACGATCGACTTCGGCAATAGCCTTGAGAACGTGCTTCTTCGTGATGTTGTCCGGTATCATTTTTTCTCCACCCGATGCATTCTCTCTTTGGCAGCTAACCATTAATTATCAGGTCAATTTGCCCTGATAATAGGATATTCAGCGTGTTTTCGGGCATATTTACCCTGAATTGACATCAATCTTGACTGGTCAAAACCGGCCTTCGGCCGGCCCGGTCTGTTGTGTTGATATCTCATCGGGCGCATCCCATAAGTACGTGTTTCATGCCTTAGCCTCACGTTTTCAAGATCATAAATAGTGCTGCAATGAAACGGGTTGAGAAATCTTGCGGCGCATGGATGGTGCAAAGCATTTCCTACAACCCATCTTAAGGACCGTCAAGCAAAAACATTTCCCGCGAAAGGCCCGGCGTTCGCATCGCCTGTACGGCCGGGCCCGCGCGCCTGTAAAAAAATGGGTTTCCATCGACAACCGACCGATCCTGGTGTGAGGAATTGTATCAGAACCGGGCTGTAAGACTGGAAGCAATCTCGAACGAACGTCCTCTGCTAGGCCTCGCGGCAAAGCGCCAGGACGGTCCGGGTGGGAATGTAAAGGCTCAGAAAGCAGGCGGGATCCGTTCCGTTGAGCGTAAAATGAAACTGATCGGGCACGAGCCGGTCATGGCCCCCGTAAACAGGCCGGTCGCTGTCGAAGATCAACCGGTACTTTCCCGGAGCGGCCGGCACCGGATAGTCGACATGGGACCGGGTGGGATGAAAATTAAAAACGAAGATCACGCCGGCCCGCTCAAAAGCGATGACCTTGTCCAGGTCATGCTCCTTGAGTAGCCGGGGCCAGGGGCTTTCCAGAATTCCGCGGGACTTGACCAGTTCGATCATGTCCCGGTCGAATTGGCCCAGAAACCGGTATTTCAGATCCTCGGCATCGGCCAGGCGCCATTGCCTGCGCGCGTACCGGTAAGACCAGTTGTTTCCCGGCCTTGGAAAATCGATCCATTCGGGATGTCCGAACTCGTTTCCCATGAAATTCAGATACCCGCTGCCCGCGGTCGTCAGGGTGATGAAACGGATCAGCTTGTGCAGGGCGATGCCCCGGTCAATGCGCAGGCTTTTATGGCGCACATGCATGTATTCGTAGATATCCGAGCCGATCAGCCGGAAGATCAGGGTCTGATCGCCGACCAAGGCCTGATCGTGGGATTCGGCGTAGCTGACGGTCTTCTCCTCGGGGCGTCGGTTGTTCAGCTCGTACCACAGCCCGCCCATGGGCCAGTTCTCATCGGCAACGTGCTTGATCAGACGGATCCACAAGTCGGGAACGCCCATGGCGAACCGGTAATCAAAGCCGATTCCGCCCCTGTCCTGTGAAGCGGCCAGTCCCGGCATTCCGCTGATGTCTTCGGCAATCGTCACCGCATCGGGTTTCACGCTGTGAATCACCTCGTTGGCCAGGGCCAGGCAGGTCAGGGCGTCTTCATCCACCCCGGAATCAAAGTAGTCGTCATAGCTGGTAAAGGCTTTTTCCAGCCCGTGATGCCAGTAGAGCATGCTGGTCACCCCGTCGAAACGGAACCCGTCGAAACGGTACTCGTCGAGCCAGAAACGGCAGTTCGACAGGAGAAAGTGCAGCACCTGGGGCTTTCCGTAGTCAAAGCACCGGGAATCCCAGGCCGAGTGACGGCCTTTGGAACCTTCATGAAAGTACTGGTACAGGGTTCCGTCGAACCGGCTCAGGCCTTCCACCTCGTTGGATACGGCATGGGAATGGATAATGTCCATGATCACCCGCAGCCCGGCCTCATGGGCCGTATCAACGAGATTTTTCAGCTCTTCCGGAGTTCCGAACCGGGAGGATGCGGCGAAAAAGCTCGATATATGGTATCCGAACGACCCGTAATAAGGATGCTCCGGCACGGCCATGAGCTGAAGGGTGTTGTATCCGGCGGAAACGATGCGGGGAATGATCTTCTCGGAAAATTCGGCGAAGCTGCCGACGCGCTCGGCATCCTGGGCCATTCCCACATGAGCCTCGTAAATCAGAAGCGGGCCTTCGGGCGGTTTAAAATCCAGGCATCGCCACGGGTAAGGGTCCGGTGCCCAGACCTGGGCGTTGAATATCAGGGTTTCCGGATCCTGAACCACCCGCCTGGCATAGGCGGGAATCCGGTCCCCCCGGCCTCCGGACCAGTAAATCTTCAGACGATACAGATCCTTATGACAAATCCGGTGAGCCGGAAGCCTTAATTCCCAGACCCCGTCGTCGCTGATTCTCTCAAGCCGGAAGGATGGCTTCTCGAGCCAGTCCGTCATCTGCCCGATCAGATAGATGTGCGTGGCGTTCGGCGCCCACTCCCGGAAAATCCACTGGTTCTCCCGGAAATGCAGGCCGAAGTACTCGTGACCCGAGGCGAAATCGGGCAGAGACATCCTGCCCGAGGTCAGACGTCGCCGGGCTGCATCCATCTTTTCCAGGCGCCGCCAAAGCGCGTCCCGATAGGCGCCCAGCAGGGGATCATCCGCAATCAGTCTTTGCAGCGCCGTGTCCATCCGCGGATTTTTCATGCACCCTGCCCCTGACCGACAATCAGCGGACGCTGAAGCATTTTTTCATAAAGATCGATGTATTGACGGGCGCACACCTCGTGGGTGAAGCGGGCCGCGCTCTGGGTCATGATCCTTTGTATCTGCGCCCGCTTGGCGGCCTGCGGAAGCTTGTAAAACGCCATGGCCTGATCCATGGCCCAGGAAAGGCCCTGCGAATCATAATGCTTGAAGACAAATCCGTTTCCGGTTCCCCGGTCCGCATCCAGGTGCTCCACCGTGTCATGAAGCCCCCCGGTGTCGTGCGCCACGGAAAGCGCTCCGTACAGGGGCCCGATCATCTGCGGCAGGCCGCAGGGCTCAAAACGGGAGGGCATCAGAATAAAATCAGATCCCGCATATGCCAGCCGGGCCATGCGCTCATCGAATCCCCAGACCGCAACCCGGTCTTCAATGCCGTGAATCCGGACGATATTTTCAAAATGTTGTTTAAATTCCCCGTCCGCCACAAAAACGACCTGAAGCTTTTCCTTCCAGTAACGGGCAACAACCGCGTACAGAATTTCGGCCAGAAGCTGGCATCCTTTCTGAACGGAATCCAGCCGGGAGGGCCAGAAAAACACAGGCGCCCTCGGATCCTCGATCAACCCCATGGTCCTTTGCAGCAGCCGCTTGTTCGCGCGCTTTGCCGGCATCACATTCTCGGCGGTATACTGCTGAAAAACCGAGGGGTCGGTGGAGGGGTCGTACGACGAATCCGGCGCGTTGAGAATGCCGGCCGCGCATTCGGCGTAGAGTTTGTTGGCCAGTTCCTGCTGAAGGGAAGGCTTGATGAAAGAATGATGCCTCTGAGCCACTTCAACCAGAAAGGTCGGGCTGACCGTGTTGACAAAGTGAGACGCGAACACGCCGCTGGCCAGAAAGTCCACGGGGTTCTCATTCCGGGTCCTTTCATAATCGTAGGCCATGTTGTCATAATACAGGTGTTCCCAGAAATAGGCGGCATCGATTCCCATATCCTCGATTCTGGCCAGCGTTTCCTTGACGGTGTGAATGTTGTGAATGGTAAACAGGCAGGGAATGCCCATCTTCCTGGCAACAGCCGGAATCAGACCGGTCATCCAGTCGTTGCAATGAATCAGATCCGGCCGCACAAAGGGCAGAATATTGTTGATGACCTCCCGCTGAAAGGCCAGCGCAATCTTGATGTTTTCCTCGCCGTAACTGGAATAAACCCCCTGCATATAGAAAAAAGCCCGGTCTTCGGCCAGATGAATCCGGTCGTCGGGCATCTTTTTCCGAATGATGCTCAGCTCTTTTGTAAGTATCGGCGCCAGCTGGGCGTTAAACAGCGTGCGATAGTTGGGAAGCGCCACATGCACATCGGCGCCCTGGTCGAAAAGCGCGCTGATCAGCGCCGCCGACACATCGGCCAGACCTCCGGCCTTGGCGCTGAGGCCAACGGCAATGTGTCCCATCTCTTTGGGAAGATAGGTGACTTCCGGCGTTACAATCAGCACGCGGGGATTTTTCGCAGACCCGGCCATGATTGAAGACTCCTTTTTATCTGAAAACGGACCTGAACATTTTCATCCTCTGCTGCATCCGCACCAGGAACGGGAGTTAAAAGGACTTCTCGGCCCAGGTGATGAATTCGCGCGAATATTTGATCCGGTCGTCTCCCCGCGGCACCACCCTTACGTTGAAACCGTAACGGCCTGATACCCGGCAGTAGACCCGGCCCTCGTAGCGGTATCGCCCGTGCCCCATGTCTTCAATCATCTTCATGATCTCGGTTTCCCCGACCTCCACGGCGTAGATGGTCTTGTAGCGGCCGAAGTAAAGCTCCACATCCACCTCTTCGGGGCGGATGTCTCCCAGATACACCTCGGTGGTCACCGGAAAATGATCTCCGACCCGGAATGGACCCTCATCGCCCTTAACCGCGGCATCAACGAAAATATATTTCCAGAGCGCACGGAACTTTTCCGTGCGATCGGCCAGAATCCGGGCTTCGGCAGCGCAGTCGGCCGTCAGCTCACGGCGTCTTTGGACCGCCGGCGCATAATAGCGTTCATAATAAGTGGTCAGCATTTTCCGGCTGGAAAACCCCTTCAGTACCATCTTCATGGAGGCTTTCATCTTTCGAATCCATTCCGCCGGAATGTCGCCGTTTTTTCTATCATAGAAACAGGGAACCACCTCGTTTTCCAGAATATTGTAAAGCGCCCGGCTCTCCAGGGCATCCTGAAACGTGACATCATTGTACTCTTCGCCGTTGCCGATGCGCCATCCGGTTTCCCTGGAATACCCTTCGCACCACCAGCCGTCCAGAACGCTGACGTTCAGAACGCCGTTCAAGGCGGCCTTCATTCCGGAGGTTCCGCAGGCCTCAAACGGACGCCGGGGCGTGTTGAGCCATACATCCACGCCCTGAACCAGCAACTTGGCCATGTTCATGTCGTATCCCTCAAGAAAAATGATTTTACGGCGGATTTTGGGATCCTGAATAAACCGGAGCAGCTGACGCAGCAGTTCCTTGCCCTCGTTGTCCCTGGGATGCGCCTTTCCGGCATAGATGATCTGAATCGGGCGGTCCTTGTCGGTCAAAAGCGCTTCGAGCCGTTCCGGATCCTGCAGAATCAGATTGGCCCGCTTATAGGTCGCAAACCTTCTGGCAAATCCGATGGTCAGAACATTCTTGTCCAGCACTCTTTCCGCATCCTCGATAATCCTCCGGGGGGCATTGATCTGTTCATAGTGTTTGGCCATCCGGTCGCGGCAGACCCGAATCAGCCGCGTCCGGTTCAGTTCATGGGCATGCCAGAGTTCTTCATCGTAAATCTCATCAATTTTGGAGGCGGGATCCTCCTTCAACAAGTGCTTGATCCATTCCGGCCCAAGGTAGCGTTCAAAAAGCTGGTGGTTCTCCTCGGAAATCCATGTGGGAACATGGATCCCGTTGGTCACATGAGAAATCGGAATCTCATCCGGCCCTCTCCCCGGCCAGATATGGCGCCACATCTTTCTGGCGACCGATCCGTGAAGCTGGCTGACGCCGTTGCAGTACTGAGACATTTCCAGGCCCAGATTGAACATGGAAAACTGAGCGCCGACGCCGTTATTCTTCAACTGGCCGAAGGAAATAATCTGGTCGGCCGGAATGCCCAGAGACGATTCCAGGTCCCTGAGATAGGGCTTGACCATATCCGGGTGGAACTCGTCGTAGCCGGCGGACACCGGGGTGTGGGTGGTAAATACCGTGGTTCGGGTGACGATCTCTTTTGCGGTTTTCAGATTCACCCCGTATCTCTGCATGGTCTGGGCCAATCGTTCCAGACTCGAAAAGCTGGAATGTCCCTCATTCATGTGACATACGGCGGGTTCCAGACCCATCCGGCACAGCGCGCGCGTGCCCCCGATCCCCAGCAGTATCTCCTGGGCCAGACGCTGCTGGGATTCGCCGGGATATAGCCTGGAAGTCAGATCCCGATGTTCCCTTGAATTCTCCCCGATATTGGTATCCAGAAGATAAAGCGGAATACGCCCCACATTGAGTTTCCATACGGCGGCGTGAATGTCTCCGCCAGGACCGCTGACGGTGATCACAAGCGTTTTTCCGGAGCAGTCCCTGGCCCGGGAAATGGGAAGATGATAAAAATCCGTTTCCGGATATTCTTCCTTCTGCCAGGCATCCTGGTCCAGGAATTGTTGAAAATAGCCTTCCCGATACAGCAGGCCGACACCGACCAGCGGAAAAGCGATATCCGACGATGCCTTGAGATGATCGCCGGCAAGAACCCCCAGCCCCCCGGCGAATATGGGCAGATTGGCATCCAGTCCAAATTCCATGGAAAAATAGGCGATAAATTCGTCCGGGCAGAAAGAATATGCCCCCGGTTCGACCGGATCGAGAATCTCTTTCTGAAAAGTCCGCCGGACATGTTCCAGGTGCGATAGAAAGCTCTCGTCTTTTGACATCGCATCGTAGCGTTCCGGCGGAATCATGGCAAGAAATACGATCGGATTCCCCTTGGCCTGCATCCAGGAACGGGGGTCGATGCGGCGAAAAAGATCGACGGCTTCAAAGTTCCACGACCACCAGAGATTCCGTGAAAGTGTTTCGAGGAACATTAAGGGCTCGGGAATAGCCGGGAATACTTCATAAACCTGCAAATGACCCATATTTCTCATCCTTGATATGATCGAAATGATTCATCAGCGCCTTTCAGACGGATCCTGAGGAAAGTTTTGTCCAGACCCGGTATAGCTCGCTGATGCCCCAGGCCTGCGCATCACAGCCCCTTTGCCTGTGGGGAAAATTCCCGTCGAGAATTTCAGGAACATGCCCGGCGCAACCCGAATTCATGAGCCGGCACATGCTGCCGAGCCATGCCCTGGCCGCATCGTTGCCATCCGGAGCATACATCAGGGCCCAGGCCTCGCAAAAAGAGGGCAGAAGCCAGGTCCAGGCCGTTCCGTTGTGGTATGCGGGCTTGCGGCTCGTGTCCTCATCCCCGGCATAGGTTCCCTGGTACGGTCGGCAGGGATCGTTCAACAGCCGGCCGTTGTAAACAATGGGAAGCGGACGGCGCAAAGGACGATCCGCCAGGCTGCGGACAGCTCCGGGCACAAGCAGCTCAGCGCAATGGTCCAGCACGCTTCTTCCGACAACAGGATCGGTTATGGCCCCCAGGGTCAGGGCAAAAAGCTGATTCGGCCGGAGGGCGTCATCGGGTTCAGCGGCGTCAGCGCCCTGTCCGGGTTTTGCGTAAAGACAATCAGCCAGATATCCGGAATCTTCAAGATAAAAAAACGCAACCATGGAAGCCCTGACCTGTTCGGCCAGATCCCGGTATGTCTTGCCGGTTCCCGGCGGATGGTTCCGTGACAGAAAGTTCAGGGCAAAATACCATAAGGCCTGAATTTCAACAGGATATCCTTCCCGCGGAGTGCCGGCGGGAAAATTGGTGTCCATCCATGAAAAGTGCGACGGACTGAAGAGCAGTCCCGAGGCCGCATCCATCCTGATGCCGTTGGGGGTTCCGGTTATCAGGGACCGGACCATATCGGAAAGCACCCGGCCGATGGTGCGCCCTCCGCAAGACTCCTTGAGGAAGGAAGCGTCTTTTTCGGCGGCCAGCAGGTCCGAACAGGCCACGAAAAGCCACAGCGGCGCATCGGCCGTGTCGCGGTTGGAAGCATCAAGCCCTCGGATCATATTGGGCAGGGTTCCGTTTTCTTCAAAAGATGCAAACTGTTTCAGAATGGAGCGGGCTTCCTGAAGCATTCCGGCGGCGATCAGACCGCGGACGGCGATCAGGGTATCGCGCCCCCAATCCAGAAACCAGGGATAACCGGCGATTACGGTATTAAAATTTCCCCTTTTGACCACATAATGGTCGAGACATTTTCGAAAAGCCACTTCAGGTTTCCAGAACTCCTGACGGTTGAAAGCACCTTTCACCTTCGATGCCAGATCCGATTCCGGCAGATCCGAAATCGTTTCCACGGCAGCGGAAAGCATCACCGTCGACTCGGAAGTCAGGTTCACGAGAAAATAACCCGGGCTGAAAAGATCCGAATCCGGGTCCAGTCCCCGTTCGGCATCCAGCCGGCGATAGACCATATAATTCCACTCGGGTGCCGGGTTGAATTTTCCCGGCGAAATTTCAAATCTCAACCGGCGATCCGGCGCAGGCATGAATTCAAATCCCGAATCAAAAGGTCTGACCGCACTGGGCCATTCATGCTCCGGCCCCAGATAGGCTTTGGCGGGCACATGAAAATTCCGGTCTTCTATATCCGGCCGCAGAATCAGGGCAACGGATTTTTCATCCGAAAGCCGGGCCGCATCCGAACCGGCGGGATGTCGATAAAAAACCATTCGAACCGCATTTCTTCCGGGAACCATCTCCACCCCGATGCTCAAGCGAAGATGCTGCCCCTGACCGGTGGGAATGTAAAAATGCCAGAACCCCCGGGATTCATACTCATAATCAAATGCATCCGTGCAATCCAGGTTGATCGACCGGGAAAATCCCTGATAGATAATCCAGCCCCGGCACCGGGCAAAGAACATCTGACGGTCTTTTGGAAAATTCGTGCAGAGATTGGCGGCCAGCAATGCGTCATAGCGGCTGGCCAGATCGCCCCATGACGCATGGGCTCTTAACATGCCGCCACGACCATTGGTCCCCAGCAGGCGGGGAGAATGATCGAGAAGCTCATGGCGGGAAAACCGCTGCCGGATAGTGATTCCGTCCGGATCCGGCAGATACAGAAGCTGGGCTTCCACGTGCTGGCAGTGCTCCGGAGTATAGACCCAGATTTTCAGGGAACAGGAACGAAACTCCCTGGGCGTCGGCAGGGGCATGAAGAGCGCAAAAAATGTTCCGTCGGATCGCATCGCCGCCGCTTCGGCGGCCACGCATCGATCTTCCTGCATGATTCTGGCCCGGAAGCTGGTCGGGCTTTGAATCATCAGAAAATGTCCGGGCGGAATCATAACCTGACGCTTCTGATCCTGGGGCCATTTCCACATCACTACCCGGGATTCGTCGCCGTGCGGGTTATGTTTGCGGCAGAACTCCACCGGATGGTCCGCAAGCAAACGAGCGGCTTCATCGAGGTTCTCATCGCCCAGATCACAGGTCCCGCGATAGTATTCCCGCACCTCAAGCGCCTTTGCCGCGAGTTTACGGCTTGCCGCGTGTTCGGGCATGCGGCAGAACCGGTTGCCGTACCGGGACAGAAGCTCCATATCCGACCAGTCCGCAGACAGACACAAGGCCTGGCCCGGATCCAGGGTCAACAAACGACGGTTTTCTGAAACCTGAAGCTTGACCTCGGTGCCGCTGAGCAGATCCACCATAACGGTTTCTTGGATTCCCGCCTGATCCGAATCCCAGGCGGCATGCACGGGTTGACCGGCATCCAGGTTGACCACCGCCAGCACTCTTTTTTCGGTCGGCCGGTGATGCCGCAGCATGACGATGAAATTGCCCGGCCCGTTTTGAATCATCTTAAGATCGGTTTGGTCAAAAAAAGCCGGGTGAACCCTTAAAATGGAATTCAACCGTCGAATTTCATCCACCTGGTTTTCCGAAGCCCCCCAATTCAGAGAGGATGCACCGTGGACACTGATTTTTTCCGTCGCATACCATTCCACGCCGTTTGCGAAACCAAAAGCCCCCTGATGCGAACACAGGGCGCACAAGGTGGTTCGCATTCTTGAAAAACGTTGTGAGACGGCGGCCATTCGGTTGTTGTCGTGCGTCTCGGCATAATGCAGCATGATCCCCTGACTGCGGGAAATCTCCATGGCGCCCGGAAGATATCCTTCGATCTGGGCCCGGTCGTAGTTCTGGAAAAGTTCGGAATAAGCCCAGTTAAAATTTGCATCGTTCAGAATCCGGCGCGTCTCGGAAATCTTTCCGCCGAGCCCCTCTAATAGAAATACGGTATCCGGATATTGTTCACGGACAGCGGCAACAATATATTTCCAGGCTTCCACCGGAATCATGTACCCCGCATCAGCCCGGAATCCGTCGACGCCGCGACGGCACCAGGTCAGAAAAACATCGACCATATATTGCCACAGATCGGTATGCCGGTAATCGAGCTTGGTCAGGTCCTCCCAGGCAACGCCCCAGGCGCCGGGCACCTCGATTCGGCCGTCGGGAAAACGCGAAAGCCACTCAGGGTGGGATTCGTGAAGGCTGGCGGCCCAACCGGTATGATTGACGGCGATATCCAGAAACAACTTTGCGTTGCGGGCATGAACCGCGTCCAGCAGTTCGACGAACTGTTCCAGAGGCGTAGCCCGGGGATCGAATTCGGCGAGTGCAGGATCGATGCCGGTAAAATCCAAAGAAGCATAGGGATTGCCGAACCGGCCCATTCGCGCATAGGTGGTGGGCGTGGGATTGACCGGAAGCAGCTGGATGATGCGGCAGCCCAGCTTTTCGATGATGAAATCCAGCTCCCTGATCAGATCCCGAAAGGTTCCCGAGGGAGGAATCACGGTAAATCCGGCGTTGTCCAGAGCCTGAATGCAGTTCTGCTCGATCGGAAGCAGGAAGGTTCCGGCCTTGTTCGGGCCGAACTGCCGGACAAAGGCGTTATAGATGATATTGGCGCAACAGGTTTCCGCCGGCTCCACATTGATGACGGTATTGGCGCCTTCGGGCCACATCGGATAGGTTTCGCCATCTTTGAGAAAGTAACATTTGGCCTGAAAATGTCCCGCCTCGCAGAGGGGAAGTCTGGCCTGAAAACGACCCTTGTCGATGCGCCGCATCGGTATATCGAACCAGTCCCTCCCCAAAGCCGGTTCCTGGCAGTTGACTCGTCTGAGTATCTCGGTCCGGGTCGCACGGGCATGGCCGATATTGGTTCGCACCCAGGCGCTTCCGGTTTCAAGGGAAGGCGCACTGAGCGTAAAGACCAGCGCATCACCCCGGAAATGCAGCAAACAGGCTCCGGGATCGGGTTCTTGTCTAAGCCCGCTCAAAGGTTTCATAGAGTTTACGCGCCAGATCTTTTAAAACCGGGAAAATACTGAATGAAAAATTGCCATATTGTTCGAGGTTTATAGTATGGTTATACAATCCCTCTGTCAATTGAAATTCAGGGATGAAAGCGCTGTCTCGATCATCCTGCGGATACCTGCTTTTTCGGTTGAAGAACCTTTAATGCAGGAGGCGTGTCGTAAATCATTTAAAAGTCAAATCTTCTGATGAACCGCGCCATTTTAATGCTTTCAGGCAGCTCGTTCCTGAAAGCACAGGGCGCGGAAAGCGCAGGCTGTTTGATCACAGTATGTTTCGGCGCGACCAAAACAATCGAAATTGCCTTCTTTTCTCTGAATTTCCCGAATCAATTCCACCTTGGACTTACCGAACGACTTCACACCGAGCTGTTTTGCCATCGTTCTGATTTCGTGCATTTTCATACAATTCCTCCATAAAAACAAGGTTTCAGTCGCCGTTCAGCAACTGCTATGCCACAACGCAGATACACCTCAAAAAGTTTCCAGTTCCATGTGTAAATCGCACATCAAGCGGTCAATGCACCAAGAGGCATGATCCGGTTTGAATTTTTGCCTGTAAAGGAAATCCTGAAGGCAGACACTTTTAATTGTAAAAAATGCTGTTTAAAAACACCCAGAGCTGATGACGATATGTCATTCAAACTATCGGTGTGAATCATCACGCGCCGGATACCCGAGCATACGTTTTCCAGCGCATGGATCAACTGAAAGGCCGAAAAACCGTCGAAATCCCCCATCAATTTAATATGCAAAACGTCTTCATTGCGGTGCATAAATATTCTGAAGTTTGACATGATCCTCTCGTATGAATGCAACTCCAGACCTCGCTGAAATTCGGGAAATTCAAGGGCCGGCTGCGGAAAACCTCATCGGAGCGTTGCGGGCTGCGGCTGACCTGATTCTTCGGAACCGCGCCGACAGCCGGGTCCAAAACACCTGACACAACAGGCGCCGGCTGACGAGGTCATTTGGTCAAATTAAATGAAACGCGCTATCTTATTTGGAATGGTCCTGCTGGGCATCGCTTTGAAATGGCAGGCAATACGAACGCCATGCGCAACCGACCTGATCGCAATACCCCTTCTTCCGGCGGAAGCAGTCTGAATAGCCCTCGGAGCGCTGAACGCTTCGAATAAGGGCCGTGAGATCCACATTGATTTTGGATGAAGCATCCTCGTTTTTCTTAGTAGAAGCGGCGGGCATAAGATCGTTATCCTTGCTGTCTTCGGGCATTTCAACTCTTTGATCCGGACGCATGTCCTCCTCACCTCGCTGTCATGAAATTTTATTTCACAGTTATTTTTTAGAACTATTACGGTTTCGTGCGGATTTGTCCATAGGGGGACAAATTCATTTTGTTGGGGAAATTCCCGGTAATGGATGGGGTTTTGTCCCACAGGCGCGCAGCTATACTCTGATGAGGAGCGACGACGCCTGCTTGAGATGATGCAAAACATCGGGACCCTTTTTGGCAGGCTCCTGATTGCCGGCGGCGATCTCGTGAAACAGCCTCACCTGCTCTTTGCTGTAGACCGGAATGCTGCCTTCAACCAGCATCAGTTCATTTCGCATCAGGCTGTAGAGAACGACCGGCCCGACCGTCTGCTCTCCTTTTTCATTCAGCCCGACGCGACCAAGCATCTCGAAATGTTTGATCTTAAAAGGTTTCGGCACAACGGTGTAGCCCAGAATTTCGGAAAAAAGGGCGAGGCATTCAATCACTCCGTCTTCATACCGGTTTTCAAGAGCCGCGAGGCCTTCCCGTTCAATCTCATCAAGATCGGCCAGCGTCATTCCAAGATCCAGACGGTTGATGCAAAGATCGCGTATGATCTCCACGGATGCGCCCTTCTTGCTGATCACCACATCCTGATCCTTGATGATTTTAATCGCATTGCGGATATTGACCATTTCCTTAATGGTAGGACTTTTTCGAAGCAGAACATCCTCAAGTGCCGTATGATAAATCGACATCACATTGTCTAAAACCAGAATTCTGCCTTTGCCGGCGTTGCCATCCAGAATGTAGAGTTCGAGATCCCGCTCGAATCGGGCCGAAAAGCCGTTGGCTGAAAGCAGATTGCGCATGGTTTCTCTATCGGCCTTCACAGGGCCATTCTCAGATGGAATCGCTTCAAAAGAACGGATCACCCTTTCGGAAAGCCGCTTGATCTCTATTTTTTTTAAAAGATTTTCTTTAAATGACATATTCCCGTCCTATCGATGAAATGCTGACAGCAGGCCGCAATCGGATTGCTCTTAAAAAACATATGAAGTCGTCCGCTGATTTTTGTCAAATGTTTTCTACACCGCTTGACGCGTTCAGCAGACAGTTCTATATTTATTCAATCAGTCAAAGCCTTTTCGGCAGACACTCAAAACAACCTCAACCCGATCGGGATACGCCATGTCTGAATACGCAAAACTCGTCATTGACGGAAAAACCTTCGAGCTTCCGATCATCATCGGATCGGAAGGCGAACGCGCCATTGACATCTCGCAGCTGCGCAGGCTGACCGGCCTGATCACTCTGGATCCCGGATTTGTCAATACAGGGAGCTGCTTCAGCAGCATCACGTTTATGGATGGCGAAAAAGGAATCCTCCGTTACCGGGGTGTTCCGGTAGAAGATCTCGCCGAAAATTCGAGTTTTGTGGAAACCTCCTATCTTCTCGTTCATGGCGTTCTGCCAAAACGCAAGGAATTGAACCGCTTTTCCGTCCTGCTGAATGACAACTCCCTGGTCCACGAGGATATGCAGATCTTTTTCCAGAACTATCCACGCGGATCGCACCCCATGGGCATCCTGTCTTCCATGGTGAATGCATTGAAAAGCTTCTATCCCGAATTTCAGGCCGTGAAAGAAGAAATCAACATAAACGTGACCCGCCTGCTCTCCAAGGTCCGCACCATGTCCGCCATGTCTTACAAGATATCCAAAGGCCATAAAGTGGTTTATCCCCGGCCGGATCTGAGCTACTGCGCCAATTTTCTCAACATGATGTTCGACACGCCGGTCAGGCCCTATCAGATTGACGATGAGCGGGTCAGGGCGCTGAATGTATTCTGGATCCTGCACGCCGACCACGAGCAGAACTGCTCCACGACGGCCGTGCGCATTGTCGGCAGCGCCCGCGTCAATCTCTATGCCTCCATTTCCTCCGGAATTACGGCTCTGTGGGGTCCTCTGCACGGCGGGGCAAACCAGGCGGTGATCGAAATGCTCACCCATATTCTGGAAAACGGCATTCCAATTCGAGACGTTCTTGAAAAGGCAAAAACAAAAGGCGATTCATTCCGCTTAATGGGCTTCGGCCACCGGGTGTACAAGACCTATGATCCCAGGGCCAGAATCATGAAGCGCGAATGCGACAATCTGCTCGAAAAGCTGCACATAAACGATCCGCTTCTGGATCTTGCCAAGGAACTGGAAACGGCCGCTTTAAGGGATGATTATTTTGTTGAGCACAACCTTTATCCGAACATCGATTTTTACAGCGGCATCGTTTTGAGGGCCATAGGAATTCCCACCAATATGTTTACGGTGATGTTTGCCATCGGAAGGCTTCCCGGCTGGATCGCCCAGTGGAAGGAAAGTATTGACGATCCGGATTGGAAACTCGCCCGGCCCCGGCAGGTTTATTGCGGTCCCGCACTGACCCGGTATGTTCCCATCGAACAACGGTGATGCGCTGTCTGAACTCAACGGATGGTTTTCAACTCAGCAAAGATGGGTTCATGCAACCCCGCCTGGTTCCGTCATAATCTCAATGGTCAGGGTTTAAGGGTGCGTGTGTTTTCGTTCGCCTGATTCAGGGCTGCCAGAAGCCGCCGGCAGTTCTCGTTGACCTCCATCAGCTGATGGGTGATTTCATCCAGACGGACGCCCAGCACAACGACGAAATACAGAAGCAACGCAAAACCCAGCTCGCTTTGTTCCCAGTTCCAGCAGCGGACTCCCACGAGAATGATCGCGAGAAATACCAGACTGACGATCAGATAAGGATTTACAATACGCTTCATTGTTGCTTCTCCCCGCCGGATGCCTTGAAAACAGGCAACTGCCTACAGGCAGACCTTGAGAACCTGCAGCAGGTCGGTGCGGCCTTCAAAGATCTTGCGGATACCGTCCATTTTAAGGGTTCGCATGCCATGTTCCAGCCCGATATTCTGAAGTTCTTCTACGGTCGCCTTTGTTTTGATGGCATTTTTGACCTCGGGGATGCCCAACAGCATCTCATGGATGGCAATTCTCCCCTGAAAACCGATCCCGCCGCAGGACGGGCATTCAGCATGCCCCATCAGCTCCAGCCCTTCATCGTATTCGGGAAGCCCGTCCTTTTCAAACCATTTTCGCCCGTATGCCCGGACCAGCTCATCGTACTCTTCCCGGCCCGGATGATATGGCCGCCTGCATTCCAAACAGAGCTTTCTGGCCAGTCTCTGCGCCAGTACGCACAAAAAGGCGTCGGCGAAATTAAAGGAATCCATTCCCATTTCGATCAGGCGGATCACGGTTTCCGGAGCGCTGTTGGTGTGCAGGGTGGAAAAAACCAGATGCCCGGTCAAAGAAGCTTCAATGGCCGTTTTTGCCGTTTCAGCGTCCCGCATCTCACCAATCATGATCACATCGGGATCCGCGCGCAGAAAAGATCGAAGCGCCTCCTGGAATGTAAATCCGATCTTGTAATGCACCTGAACCTGTCTCAGCCCTTCCTGAGTGATTTCAACAGGATCCTCGGCCGTCCAGATCTTGCGTTCCGGCGAATTAATGACGGACAGCGCCGCATGCAGCGTGGTGGTCTTTCCGGATCCGGTCGGTCCGACGCAGAGGATGATTCCGTAAGGCTTGGCGAGCATTTCCTTGAATCCCTCGATATTTTTCGATGAAAAAGCCATCTCTTCAAGGGGGATCGATTTGGAACTGCTGAGAATCCGTAAAACCGCATCCTGGTTGCCGCCCACGGTCGGCGTGATTTCCACCCGGTATTCCACTTTTTTCTGACGGTATCGAATACCGATCTTCCCGCTCTGGGGCTTTCGATGTTCGGCGATGTCCAGGCCGGAAATGATCTTGATCCGCGAGATGATCGCCTTGTTGTAAATGCTTGGAATCTTGTGAGCCTCGTGACATACGCCGTCAATGCGATACCGGATTTTAAAGGGTTTTTGACCCAGGCCGGGCTCGAAATGAATATCCGAAACCCCTTTCTTGTATGCATCGATCAGAACCTTGTTGACCAGCTTGATCACCTGGGAATCGGTTTCATCGAACTGCGCGTCCTCTGTCTCATCTTCGACCGATACCTCTTCCTCAGACAGCTCGCCGATGATTTCTTCAACCGAGCCCCTGGATGCCAGGTAGTATTTTTCAATGGCCTTTGCGATCTGCCCGGAGGTGGCCACTACCAGGTCAACTCTCTTGTTGGTATAGAATCTCAGGGTATCAACGATAAACGGGTCGGTCGGATCCGAGGTGGCCACCCCCAGTCGATCGGAATGAAGCTCAACCGGAAATACCTGCATCCGTTTGACGACATTCAGCGACAGGGCATCCAACACCGACTGAGACGGAACAACGTCTTCCAGGTTCACAAAGCGCATTCGAAACTTGGCCGCAAGGGCCAGGAGCAGCTGTTCTTCGGTCACCAACCCCTTTTCAACCAGCAGGGCCCCGATCTTCTTCTTTTTCCCGGTTTCCTGACTTGCCAGGGCTTCTTCCACCTGCTCCCGGGTCACCAGCCCGGCTGCAACCAGAATTTCGCCGATTTTCACTCGTAACGTTTTACCCACGGTCCGGGTCTTGGTGATTGTGCCCTCAATGGTTTGCTGATCGAGATCGTGGAAATCCGCCAGAATTTCGCCAAGCCGTCTATTTTTAAGCTTTTTCTGTTCATCCAAAACGTCGTTGAGCTGAGATTCGGATATCGCCCCTTTGTTAGCAAGAATTTCACCTAAAAATTCGTTCTTCTGACGATTCTTGATCCCTTTGAAAGTAAAAAATATCAGATTACAATGTCCCAGCGGCTCGATCGGATAACCTAAAAAACCCGTTGCATACTTTTTTTTCTCAGGAATCCGAACCTGATAATGCGTGCCGGCAAGGGTCTCCACATCCTCGATCATCGTCTCCCCGACAGCGGACGTGTCGTGTTCCGGTTCGCCGTTCATCCACACGGTGCTGATCGCATCCAAAGGCAGGGTCTGTTGGACGCCCGCCGAATCGGAAATAACGACCTGATTATCGCCTGGATTAAATCCGCCGGTCAGCACGCCCTCGATCTTGTCTCCGTCTAATAATCTGACGATAACTTGTTTATTCAGAATTCCTTCAATCAACGCTGCAACGCCTCCGGATCAGACAGCAACCATTCTCCCTGATCATTTATAAATATAATTTCTGTTAATTTTTAACGATATCAATAAAATACTGATGAAACCTCATGTCTTGCGTTAATTCCGGATGGAAAGCCGTTGCCAGCCATTTTCCCTCCTGAGCCCCGACAGCTGTTCCGTCATTCAAGCGGGCAATCACCTCAACCCCCTCGCCTGAGTCGAGAATTTTGGGCGCACGAATGAATACGCCCGGAAAAGGATGCCGCTCGGAATCCTTCCAAACGCAAATCCGTAAATCCGCCACAAAGCTGTCCGCCTGCCGGCCGAAGGCATTTCGCTGCACCGCAATATTCATGAACCCTAAACGCGGCTGGTCAAAATCTATTTTCCCGGCCATCAGAATCATTCCCGCACAAGTCCCCCAGACCGGTCTATCCTGGGCGTATCTTTTCAAGGAATCGATCAGGCCATACGCAGCGGCAAGCTTTCCAATGGTGGTGCTTTCGCCGCCAGGAAGAATCAATCCATCTAAATCGCGCAAATCTTCCGGCAATCTGACCTCAACGACATCCGCTCCAAGCCGGCGCAATATCGTCATGTGTTCCCTGAACGCCCCCTGGAGCGCCAATACACCGATCTTCATGGTACATTCCGTTTGTCTTCAGAAGAAAAGATCTTAATCATTCCGAAACGCCGACAGAACCGGGCATATCAAACCGCACAATTTCATGGCATCAAGCCCGCGTTACCACCCCCGCTGGGCCAGCTGCTCTTTCGGGTCCAGACTGCCGACATTGATTCCGACCATGGGTTCCCCCAGATTCTCACTGACCCTGGCCAGAATATCCGGATTCAAATAATGCGTGGTTGCCTCCACGATGGCTTTGGCACGCCTGGCAGGATCACCGCTTTTGAAAATTCCGGATCCCACGAACACGCCGTCCACTCCTATCTGCATCATCAAAGCGGCGTCAGCGGGAGTCGCAATTCCTCCTGCGGCAAAGTTTACCACGGGCAGCCGTTTCAGAGCCTTGGTTTCCTTGACAAGCTCGTAAGGCGCCCCGATCTCTTTGGCATAGGACATCAATTCTTCATCCGCCTTGTTTTGAAGCATTCGAATCTCTCCCAGAACCGACCGGGCGTGGCGGACCGCCTCCACCACATCTCCGGTTCCGGCTTCGCCCTTGGTTCGAATCATCGCCGCCCCTTCGCCGATGCGGCGCAGGGCTTCGCCCAGATTGCGGCACCCGCATACAAACGGAATCTTGAAATTATGTTTATTGACATGGTACATCTCATCGGCCGGCGTCAGCACCTCGCTCTCATCGATATAGTCAACTCCGATGGCCTCAAGAATCTGGGCTTCGACAAAATGACCGATACGGCATTTGGCCATTACGGGAATGGATACAGCCTGCATGATTTCCCGGATCAGTCCGGGATCCGACATTCTGGCGACACCGCCGTGCGCCCGGATATCGGCCGGCACTCGCTCCAGGGCCATCACCGCAACAGCGCCTGCTTTTTCCGCAATAACAGCATGATCGGGCGTAACCACATCCATGATTACCCCGCCTTTAAGCATTTGAGCCAGTCCCCTTTTTACCAGAATTTTGCCGGCATCGTCGGCTATTCGGGCATCGGCGGTTGTTTCGGAATTCATCATCAATCCTCCTGATAATTATTCAGCGCAATTTTAATCGCGCTGATTCATTGGCTTATTTCTCGTCGGTTCTAAACAGAAAAGCAACCGCTCCTTTTATCTCGGTCTAACGGATTCAAGGTCCGCTGAAATCATCGGCCGCCTTCTGAATTGTTCCTGAAGCTTTTGTTTTCCAAGTCGGAACGATCCGGAAGAATGGCTTTTCACCGGTTTTTCTTTACAGCGCAAACCGGTTTTGTCAACATGTTTTTCAAATAAAAACCGGGCAATATCCAACCGGGGGCGGAATCGCAGAACTTCCTTCCGTCATCGGTTCCATATCTCCTGATCGGACCGCATCCTGCGGATCGGCCCCTGAGATTTTCGGCGCCGACGGACCAGTATGGATATTTTATATCCGATTTTTTCAATCAATCCAGAAAACCGAATACAAAGTATCCATATTTTCCGGCGATATCGAACCTGTTTTTATTATCCTTACGTTTTTTTGTATCTGTTTCAGGTGGTTAGCTCGTCTTTTCCATCATGGCACGCCCGTTGCTAATCCCTATGGTCAGAAGATCCTGCAAATTCATTCAACAAAGGAGGTATGATGATGAAGAGATTATTAACAGGAAAATCACTGGCTGTGCTGGCCGCCCTTGCCATCATCGGTTCGGCGACCGTGGCCGCTGCCGACCGGCGCGGGGATGACCGGAGATGGCATAATCGATGTCCGCATATGCAGGGAATCCAATTAACCGATGAACAGATTCAGAAATTGAACGAAGAAAGAGCTAAATTTCACAGCATAACCCAGGATGTTCGCCAGCAGCTTCATGAAAAAGAGCTTTTCCTGAGAGCCGAATTCGCCAAAAAAAATCCGGATGCGGCTGCAGCGGCTTCGATCCAGAAGGAAATTTCAGAGCTCAACAGCAAGATGGACCAGATGCGATTGGAGCACCGTCTTGAGATGAAAAAAATCGACCCCGCTCTCGGAAGCGGAGGACACCGGTGGGGAGACAACCGGGAATGCCGTAATGGCAAGCAATATCATCGTTTTCACTGATCCGTTTTGGATCTATATTGGAAACATTTAAAAGGGCGGAACATCCGCCCTTTTGTTTTCGGAAATCTGCTCTGCTTCTCGCGCAAAGTTCCTATCGCACCTGATCAGATCATCGGACAAAAAAACATCCAGGTTTGCAGCGCCCAGGCAAACGCCGGCCGGATCATCCGGAAGCAGCCTGACCCATGAAGGCGTATAGCGGCCGCGGCATATCTCAGCGTCGTACGTCCATGTTTCCGGGAGCACGAAACCGGACGCATTCAAGCGCATCCATTTGTTTTTCTGGAACTCTGTACAGAATTCTTTTATAGTCTTTTTTACATGAAATTTTCCAGACAAATATCACAAACTCACAGGAGGAGAAAATGAATCGGTTAACGGTTGCTGTCCTATTGCTTGCCTTTGCCCTTGTCTTTGCGCCCGCGTCCACCCGCGCTCAGGATTACCAACAGCTCACCCCGTTTTTGATTGACCTGGAAGGCTGGAACGCCGAACCTGCCGAAGGCATGAACATGGACATGGGCGCATATAAAATGATCAACGCCGTAAGAAGCTACACCCGGGATTCCAGAGAACTGGAGGCCATGATCATGATCGGCAATCAGGCAATGCCCCAGGGCCCAATGGAAACCATGCACACCGAATCCGATGACGCCACGATGAATATGCGCGACATGGACGGATTCAAAGTCTACACGGTTCACGAAAAAAAGGAAAATTCCGGCAATGTGACGGTTTTTCTGGTTCAGAAAGAAACTCAGGGGGCCATGTTCGCCATCTCATACCAGGGGATTTCGGAAAGCGAGGCCATGGATCTGGCCAGGCAGTTTAATTGGAATAACATGAAGTCGAGCATAGAAAAAATGTTCTGAACCCACCGCGTTTTATATCAAGAATTCAATTCTCAAACCCGTTCAAAAGTCCGGTGTGCGGCCCACCGCAGGCCGGACTTTTTTTATAGGGTCACATCCTGCAGCCGATCTCGAACGGATCAACCTTCAGACCGGATAAAATCATATACAGACAAAATCCGCATTTAAACCATGACCGCGTTCGGCTTCGGCATGTTCCGCAAAGCGGTGATCTGTTACTGCCGCCCGCAAAGTCAAAACGCTTCAATGATCCGCCCTCAAACAAGTCTCTGGCGGCAAACCCACCGGAAAGCTGATATAAAATCAGCTTGACACGATTGGCCATCAATATAAAGTACCTGAAATTTCAATACACCACTTTATTGATTGAGGAATTTTGCCATGGCTTTCAGTTTGGCGGTAATTATCATGCTGGGGCTGCTCTCAGACCACCTGTTCAGAAGGTTCAAACTTCCCGGCCTGGTCGGCATGCTGCTGATCGGAGTTCTGGCAGGGCCCTACGCCCTGCAGCTCATTTCCCCTGAAATGATGAAAGTATCCGGAGACCTTCGCAAGATGGCGCTGATCGTCATCCTGCTGCGCGCGGGATTTGAACTCCGCCGTGACATACTGCGCCAGGTCGGACGCGCAGCCATGATCATGAGTTGCGTACCGGCAATTTTCGAAATTTTCGGAATTATGCTGATCGCCCCGGCGCTGCTGAATATCACCCTGCTGGACGCAGCCATACTGGGATGCATTCTGGCCGCCGTATCGCCGGCAGTGGTCGTCCCTTTGATGATCGATTTCATGGATCGCGGCCGAGGCGCCAAGAAGGGAATCCCCACCTTGATACTAAGCGCCTCGTCCCTCGACGACGTATTCGTCATTGTTTTGTTCACCTCGTTACTCGGCATGCACGGAGGCCAGGAAAGCAGTTTTCTGGTTCAGCTGGCCGCCATTCCGGTATCCATTATCGTCGGCATCGCCGTAGGGCTGCTGACCGGATATGGTCTTTATCGACTCTTCTGCCGATACAACTGGCGTCCTCCCAAGCGCACGCTGGTGGTAATGGGAGTTGCCATCACCCTGACCTGGCTGGAAGACATCGGCCGCGAGGTCCTTCCCATGGCGAGCCTGATCAGTGTGATGGCCATCGGCTTCATCATCCTCGAAAAATCAGAAGCCATCGCCCACATCATCTCTCAGAAGCTGAAAAAACTCTGGGTGTTTGCCGAACTTCTGCTTTTTGTTCTGGTCGGCGCCCAGGTCAACATTCAAGTCGCCTTAAAAGCCGGTCTTGCCGGCAGCCTGGTGATCCTCTTCGGCCTGATTTTCAGAAGCGTCGGCACCTATGTTTCCCTGTCCGGAACGCCCCTGACCTGGAAAGAGAAGATTTTCTGCGTTGTGGCTTACATTCCCAAGGCAACGGTGCAGGCCGCCATCGGAGCTGTTCCCCTGGCAGCCGGAATGGCATCGGGCGAGGTGATTCTGGCCGTGGCCGTTCTGTCCATTCTGCTGACCGCTCCGATCGGTGCGGTAGCGACCCAGATACTTGGAGAAAAAATTCTGGATTACGGTGATCAGTCTCCTTATCGATTCAAGGATCTTCGGGCCAAAAAAGGACTTCCCCGCGTGGGAGAAATGCTTAGAAATAAAAAAACGGGAAAGATGTGGAAGGTAATCGAGGAAAAGGAAATCTGGCTCAAACAATCTGCTGAACCAACCCGCGACGCAGAGCGGAGCCACCCGGTTCCCGCCATCGTTCAGCGATACTGGGAAAAAGGTTCGGGAACCGGGCCGGGAACCGGAAAAACGCAGTTCTTACAGTACAGTCCAGATGATCCGGCCTTTGAAAATCAATGGGAAATCATCTACGACTGGTGACCGTCGCCAGATCAAGCATCCGCATTCTTTTTTCAGATGGCCATGCGGTCACATTCGGATTTTAACAAACGCCGGGGGAATATCCCCCGGCATTTGTTTTAAAGAGCGCTTTTTCCTCTTTCGCCGGTACGAACGCGAATCGCTTCCTCAACAGGCATGATAAAGATTTTACCATCTCCGACCTTGCCCGTGTTGGCTGCCTGCCGAATCGCATGAATCACTCCCGGAACCATTTCGGATGGCGCCACGATTTCGATCTTGACCTTGGGAATAAAATCAACCGAATATTCCGCACCACGGTAGATCTCCTTGTGTCCTTTCTGACGACCGTATCCCTTAACTTCCTGAATGGTCATGCCCTGAATGCCGATTTCATTCAAGGCGGCCTTGACATCATCGAGTTTGAACGGTTTGATGATTGCTTCAATCTTTTTCATAACGATTCCTTCTTTAAATTATAAGCTATAGCCGACTTCGCTGTGCTGCGAAAGATCCAGGCCCTGCACCTCCCCTTCTTCTGAAATTCGAATTCCCACAAGGGCCTTGATGATTTTCATGATGACAAAGGTCATCAGCGCGCAATACGCCATGGCGCCCAATGCGCCCGCAATCTGAACAACAACCAGCTTCGGGTTTCCGTAAAACAGCCCGTCAGCCCCCGCTGAATTTATGGCCGTCGAGGCAAACAGACCTGTTGCCACAGAACCCCAGAAACCGCCCACTCCATGAACAGCCACCACGTCCAGGGCGTCGTCATAACCAAAACGGTTTTTCAACATTATAGCGACATAGCATAAGGCGCCCGCAACAAGCCCGATGAAGACGGCCGGAACCGGCCCCACAAAGCCTGCGGCGGGCGTAATGGCCACCAGACCGGCCACCGCACCCGAGGCCGCCCCCAGCGTGGTGGGGTTACCGTGAAGCAGCCACTCGGCGATAATCCAGGATACCGCCCCTGCCCCGGCGGAAACCTGCGTAGTTACAAACGCCACTGCTGCGGTTTCGCCCGCGGACAAGGCGCTGCCCGCATTGAATCCGAACCAGCCGAACCACAGAATACTCGCGCCCAGCACGGTCATGGACAGATTGTTCGGCATGAAGATGTCCCGCCGCCACCCTCTTCGTTTTCCGATCATCAAGGCGCATACCAGCGCCGCCACACCGGAGTTGATGTGAATAACCGTTCCGCCTGCGAAATCAAGGGCGCCGATTTTTCCGATCCATCCACCGCCCCAGACCCAATGACATATCGGCAGATAGACCAGGGTGGTCCACAGGATGCTGAAAAGCAGAAACGCGGAAAATTTCATCCGTTCCGCAAAAGCCCCCGTAATCAGGGCTGGCGTAATAATGGCAAACATCAGCTGAAAGGCGCAAAACACCAGATGCGGTATGCTTACGGCATAAGGGCCCGGCGAAGGGCCTACGTCCCTGAGAAATGCCCAGTCCAGATTTCCGATAAAACTCTTTACATCCGGACCAAAGGCCAGAGAATATCCATAAAAAACCCAGATGACGGATACCACGCCAAGGCAGATGAAGCTCTGAACAATCGTGGACAACACGTTTTTCGACCGAACCATGCCTCCGTAAAAAAGAGCCAGACCGGGCGTCATGAACATCACCAGTGCGGCCGAAACAAGCATAAAGGCCGTATCTCCGGAATTAATCATGCTCTTGCAACCTCCTTTTGCAGTCAATAAATTTCGGTATTCAACCGATCTTCAACTTTCAACCGCAGCTATTGCAAAGGACTTGCCAAAACATATATCAATTGTGTTATCAAATAGTTGTTTAAAATGATCTTCCATAGACTGTATGGCAAACAAACACTTTTGTTTGTACGCAGTTGCTTTATTTCATTTTTGTTATTCTCTCTTGCGCGTACTTAATTGAAAAAATGAGTGGGGTCAGGGCGGCTGATGAATTTCGTCTTCACCTGGCTGGCTGTTTAAAAAACAAAATCAGGTCGCCAGGCAAGGCACACGACGATACGGCGAACGCGGCATATTCAAAACATATGTGAGCATTGGCGAGAGCCGTGCAACCCTGGATGGCGTCTTCAGGCGAAGCTTTTCAACACCCGGCTAAAGCTCCGGTTCTGTGTTGACGAAAAACGGGCGGGCAAACACGGCATCCCCGGCAAAGACGGCGCCGCTGTTGAGAACATGCCAGCAAGCGCCGAACCGTGCGATTTCAATTTGTAAAATATCCCCTATTTTTAGAAGCCGGACAAGGGGTTTGCCGAGCAGCACGGGTCCCACGGAAATGCCCTTTTGAGTTCGAAAAAAGGCTTTATCCACATTCAGGGCCGTAAGGATCATGCGGCCCGACATCTCTTCCTGGGGTGATTTTCTGAGATTCAGATGAATGACCTTGTCGCGTTTTTCTTTCCACAGGGCCTTGTCCGGGCAATGGAGCTCATGGAGCAATTCGCTGGCCGTGATAAGCCGTTCAATATCCCTGCCCTTTTCCCTGGGAAGAACGCTGAGATAATTTTTCAAGGACGATCGGGGGAAATAACCATGCTTATAGCACCAGATCATCCATCTGCGGAGGATTGACGGGGCATGAATCGCCAGAACATTGTTGAGAATAACCTGCGGCATCCAGTGGTCGGTGAATCCGGAAATCATTTTCGCCGAGCACTGCGTCCAGTTGCTGTAAAGAATGCGATCCGGATTTTTCGAGGTGTTTTCATCGATATGAAGGCTCAGGTATTCAACAAAAAGATAAAGCACCTGGGGAAAACCCGACGGCACCTTTTCAGCCGCGTGCATGGCTTCAATATAACGCTCGGCGGCCCGTGCGATATCTGAATGATGTTCCTTAAGCGCTCTCATGAAAACAGAGTCTTTTTTGAATGGTTTTATGCAGGTTTCCGCCCTGCAAACCAGTCGATCAGGCGCCGGGAAATCGTTACCGGTTCCGGAAGCAGTGGAAGATTGCCAGCGGAAAACCACCCTGCTTCCAGAATTTCTGAACCATCGGCCATAACCTCGCCCCCTGCATAACTGGCGGTGAATCCGAGCATCAGAGAGTCCGGAAAGGGCCAGGCCTGGCTGCCGAAATAGCAAAGATCTTTCACGGCAATTCCCGTTTCCTCCATAACCTCACGTTCAACGCACTGTTCCGGGGTTTCTCCCGGTTCGACAAATCCTGAAACCACGCTGAAACGACCCGGAGCATGCCGCCGGGTTCTTACCAGAAGAATTTCATCGCCCCGGATAACCGCAACAATGACCGCCGGTGAGATGCGTGGATAGACAATCAGGTTGCACTGCGGGCAGATACGGGCAAGTTCGGTCGGGTGACGCCGGGTTGGCGTTTTGCAACGGCCGCAGTACTGGTTCGTCTGGTCCCACCGGAGAAGCTGGGCCGCACGGCCGGCTGCGACAGCCAGGGGCTCGTCCAGACAGGAAAAAAGTTTGCGCAGAGCCTCAAACCGCATTCCTTCAGGGGGAGATGCGCCTTCGGCAAGCGCCGCTGAATAACAGGAGTGACCATCGATCTGCCCGATATGCCGGCGATGAAGAATCGATAAATCGACCAGCAGCGGATCCGGCATGCAGGGAATCGAAACGGCCGGTCCGTTTTCATGGATCAGCAGCCGTTCATTTTGGAACAGGAACCAGTAGGGCGTATGGCGGATGTCTTTTTCATCGTGTTTCAGTTCCGGGACAAAATTCATGCGGCGTTTCCTTTGCAGAGCCTTGATTGCCGGCGCGCACCGGCTCAAAGATTTAGCGGCGCTCCGGGGAAAAAGTCAAGGTGTTTTTTGCCCCGATCAGATGCGGGTGGAATTTATTCAATGACGTTTTCGGCATATACATTTCCGCTTTTGAGCACCTTCCAGCACCTTGCATATTTTCCAAGTTCAACAAACATCACGTTTCCGATTCGCAGCGTTTTCGTTAATTCCGAGCCCACGAGCACGGGGCCCACAAGGACGCCTTCCCGGGTTTCCAGATACACAATGTTTTCTCCGATCCAGCGCACCTTCATGTAGCCCTCGATGGATTCAAGGGGCTGTCTGCGGTGGTTGATCGATAGGATGTTCCGGCGGTCGGGCGCCTGACCATCCTCTTCAACCGGGCTGTGAAGCCGGAACAGCAGTTCTCCGGCCCGCTGAAGCCGCCGGATTTCCTCTCCCTTGCCTCTGGGAAGCGACTGGATCAGCTCATTGAAGTGTTCTTTTCCCAGAATATTTCGTTTGCGACACCAGATGAGCCAGTTGCGCAAAACAGCGGGCGCCTGTATCTCAATGGTGTCGGTTTTGACTTTTGAAGGCAGCCACCGGTTGATGAATTCCGAAATCGTTCGACGGTCGCAGTCAGCCCAGTTCATGGTCAACGGTTGATCTGTCGGGGGGCCTCCGTTGTTTTTCAAATATTCCACAAAGAGAAAAATCACGTCAGCCTGCCATTCAAGATCCCGCTGCCATGCAATAATCCGTTTCATAAACAGATACATGGCTTCTCCTTTAAACGGCGATGGCTTGACCTGTCCGCGCACCCAGGCGATATACCGGATGGCGGATTTTGCGATATCTGAAGGATGGCTGAAAATATTGATGGCCAAAGGGGATTCCTCTTTAAAAGTTTTCTGAAACTCTTTTTAAAAATAATATCACGAGTTGGCTTATGCGAGCAGTTAAAAGCCATTCTCTTGAAAAATAGGGATTTAAGGCTGAGCTCTATAATCTGCAGGTGAGATTGACTCGCGTGACTTCAGCGCTTCCAGGACAAAAGGCCGGATGTCCTTCCAGAATCGCGGCCAATCCGGGGGACAGTCGTTGTGGCCGCAGCCATATGTAATCAGACTGCCCAGACGGGCATTGCGCGCCAGCGCTCTGCCGTGAGCGCAGGGAACAATTTCATCGTTTTCGCCGTGAATGACAAGAACCGGATTCGGATAGCGTTTGACTGCCGAAAGATTGTCAAACGGATCTCTGACGAAGAATCCGGGCAATGCATAGCGGTCGGTAAAATCCCGAACACGGGTGAAAGCCGACATCAGGATCAGGGCGCAGGAGGGACGTTTCAGGGAAAGATCGCACACAGCCGCAGCGCCCAGGGAACGGCCGAAAAACAGAATCTTTTCCGAATCCACGTCAGGGCGTTGAACGATAGCGTCCCATGCGGCGACAAACGCCTCGGAGATACGGGTTTGCGAGGGCGTTCCTGCGGATCGTCCGTATCCGGGATATTCCACCAGTAAAACCCCGATTCCCCACCGGGTGAATGGTTCAAGAATTGCCGGCCAGAAATCGATGACTTCCGCGTTACCATGGCCAAAGATGACTACGGGAGCGGGTTTGATAGACGTTTCGGGCAGGATAAACCAGGCTTCCACCGGACCGTATGTCGTATCTAAAAAATATTTTTCGTGCTCCGGAAGTGGAATGCCGGATACGGCCTGGATGTCGATCAGACGCCGGGGGAAAAGAACCGGGCGCTGAAGCAGAAAAATGCTCAGGCAGTAGAGAGCGTAAAGGGCAAGCAATCCCGCGACCCACTGGACCCAGGCAGGCATGCGATTTCTCCGTCTTAATTCGAGTTTCGGGCTTCATCGGCTGTGAGATGCCAGCGTAAAACGGCTGAAGAAAAATTTCAATGGTTTTGATTTGACATGTTTCGGGCATAACGATAGGTATATCTATTTTTACATCAATGCAGATCGTTTTGTGCTACAGGAGGAAACGGACATGGTTGAAAAAGATTGGGGGAGTTTTGACTTCTGGACGGATATTTATAAAGGTCGCAGCCCTTCGTTGGAAAGCCCCTTTGGCGATGAACCCATCACAACCGACTCGATGTTTTTATGGGTCGAAGTAAGTGCTCCGAAACATCATGATACGGTCAATGGCATGTGGAATTGCCTGCCCTGTCCCGGGGCTTTGGCCGGATTCCTGCGTCATGTCGTATTCCCGCTGTTTTTTGAGTTCTCCCTGCTGCGTCCTCAGTGGGATGAGGCTCCAGACAGGTTTGTCCGGGCCGAAGAACTTTTCGGCGCTGCCGAATTTTCAGCGAAATGCCAATTCAGAGACGATATTCCCGCCATGCGGGAGATCATCATGCGGATCGACCCGCTGTTTGACATGGACAAAGACCGGATCCGCGTCCAATTGCACGATGTCTCCAAGGCTTTTAACCAGCACTGGGCTAAGGCTGCCCAGTGGCATTTTGCCGTGGCGGTTTTTGATTCCCCAGAGGCGGTGGGCCGCGAAATTCTGAATCGATTGGTCTCCGGGGAAACCCCTTTAGGCATGAGTGAAGAACAGTGGCTGAAGATCTGTGCATCGACGGTTAAAGATCCCAAGGCCCAGCAAAACTTTAAGGCGGTGCTGAAGGAACAGGCCTGGTTCTAGCTTTGCAGGGAGGTTCAGGTCCTGTATCGGAAAATAAAAAAACAGGGTCTCCGCCCGTCGAAGGAGGCTAAGACCATGGATATTCAATTTGTCTATATGACTGCGGGTTCTCTGGATGAAGCCCGGTCCATCGGACGGGAACTTGTGGAATCAGGGCTTGCCGCCTGCGTGAACATCATCGGGCAGGTCCAATCGATGTATATCTGGAACGGAAAAATTCAGGACGATACCGAAGCGGTGCTGATCGCCAAAACCACTTCCCTGCGCCTTCCGGAACTCATCGCACGGGTACGGGCGCTTCACAGCTACGACTGCCCCTGCATCGTGAGTCTTCCGATAAGCGGCGGCAATCCGGATTTTCTCGATTGGGTTGGCGCTCAGGTTGAACGGACAAAGTGATTCGAGGGATGGACATCCCGGAGGAGATGTAATGAACGAGGTAGAGAAAAATCAGGCGTTTATGCTTCGGATGGGCATTTCTCATCGGATTATGATGGGATTTATGCCGGTTCTGATTATTATGATTTTGATGGGGCTTATCGGGTTTTATACGCTCAAGTCCATGGATCGGGACCTTCGGGGGCTGCTGGACCAGAATACGGCCCAGAGCGCCTATGCAGCCCAGGATGTGAAGGATGCCGTGGATCGCGCCTTGTTCAAGCTGGAGCGTACCCAGAAATGGATCCTCATGTTCATGGTCCTTGCGGTTTGTATTACCATTCCGTTTGTTCTGCGCATCATTCGAAAGGTCTCCAACGATCTGGAGGATTTCCTGCCGCCTGATTCTCCGGAACCCTGAAACAGCCCGGCTTTTTTCAGTCTTTCTGTTTCCATGACCACCCTGTGAAATTCCGGGCGGTCAGGAACGCAGAAACGCCTTTACGCCGTTTCCGGATATCGTCTCGCCACTTCTACCAGGACCGGGTCAGACCGTTGAGGTATCTTTTTTGTTTCAATCGATGCGCCGTACTGCCGGCAAGTTGACTGAAGCACTCCGGCTCAACAGGCTGTTGAAAAACTGCGCCTGAGGCCGCCATTCAGCGTTGCACGGCTCTCGCCGATGCTCACATATGCTTGAATATGCTGCGCTTGTCGTATCGCCGTGCGCCTTGCCTGACGGCCTGATTCTTGTTTTTCAACACCCTGTTACAATCCTAAGCCGCGGTTATTTTATGTTTTTTCATCCTGGCCCCCTTCTTGAATGTCAAGACAGCGCCGGCCCTTGAATTTTCTTGCAAAAGGCAAAGAAAACTGCCATATGACGGTCTGATCAACGAGACTAAATGAAAGCATTGTCTGAAAAACCAGCCGGTTAAAACTTTATAACAAGGCATCTGGCCAGCAGCGTTCCAATCCATGAAGTGAGGTCAGAAAAAAATCCGCCATGAAACCGCCGATCATCCTGGAAACCACTGTTTTGCTGATTTTATCCAATGTATTTATGACTTTTGCCTGGTATGGGCATCTGAGAAATCTCAGCACCAGGGCCTGGTACGTCGCCGCATTGATCAGCTGGGGAATCGCTTTGTTTGAATACCTGATCCAGGTGCCTGCCAACCGGATCGGATACACAGCCATGTCTTTGCCTCAGCTGAAAATTCTTCAGGAGGTGATTACGCTGGCTATTTTTATTCCGTTTTCGATCCTGTTCATGAAGCAAAGCATGAAGCTCGATTTTGTGTATGCGGGCCTGTGCATGGTCGGAGCGGTGTATTTCATGTTCAGATCGCCCTGAAACCGACAGTTGTCGTCGTCCTAAGACCGCGGCGCCGGTCGTTCATACCGTATTTCTCCCTTTCCGCCGCTTGAAGCAGCAAAAACCCCGCGGAGTTGCTCAGAACGCCCGAAGAACAGTTATCATGCAAGGCTGGCGATAGACAAATATTTTTCCATGTTGACACCTTTGTTGCATTCTGTTTGTTATGAATAACTGGCGTCCATTTTTTCAACCCGCCTTGAAGGAGACCTTGAAAACACGTGGAATATGCGGTGAACTTATTTTTGAGAGTTTTGCGTGTTCCGGACTTCAGAACCATCAAAAAGCAATTTCCGACAACCCTGAACGAAAGTCTGTCATATGGGATTAACCCGACTTTTATTTGAGAATCCGCTGGCGTTTGCATTAATTGCCATTCCTCTTTTGTATTCCATTATCTTTCACGAACTGGCCCATGGGTGGGTTGCCTGGAAAATGGGAGACCCGACTGCAAAAATGATGGGCAGATTGAGCCTCAATCCCCTGAAGCATCTCGATCCGGTGGGCACCCTCATGCTACTGGTTTTCGGCTTCGGATGGGCAAAACCGGTTCCCGTGAATTTTGCCAATCTGCGGGAAAGCCGCAAGGGGCTGATACTGGTTTCTTCAGCCGGAATCGTGGTCAACATGATGCTGGCCTTTGCCGCGGTCTTTCTGCTTCAATTTCCAACCCTGTCCTCAAATAAAGTCGCCGCGACCATGCTGTACTACATGGCCCAGATCAACATCATTCTGGCGGCGTTCAACCTGATTCCGATTCCGCCCCTGGACGGTTCCAAAATTCTGATGGGCTTCTTGTCCTACCGCGTGCAGCACGTATTTTCACGGCTCGAGCCCTACGGTTTTTTCATCATTATCGCCCTGCTCTACATCGGCGCGCTGAATCCGCTCATCAATTTTTTCCGATGGATCATTCAATCCATCATTCGGGTGCTGCTCTTTCAATAATCGGATCAACGATCGGCGTTTCGCAACCAAACGGCCGGGCAAATGGGATGAAAAACGGGTTCGACAGCGTGAAACTGCGTTTCGCTGGAAATGTTCCGCTTGACGGCCAAAAAGGAGGCGCTTCGAGAGATTATGGTAAAAACAAATAAGAAAACCATATCCCTGGTTCTTGGGAGCGGCGGCGCCCGGGGTTTGGCGCATGTAGGCGTAATTCACTGGCTTGAAGAAAATGATTTCGAAATAAGATCCATAGCAGGCGCCTCAATCGGTGCGCTGGTGGGGGGTGCATATGCGGCCGGAAAACTCGGTGAATATGAGCAATGGGCGCGTTCCCTGACGAAGGTCGACATGGTCGCCCTGCTGGACCTTTCATGGGAAAAGAGCGGACTGGTCAGGGGCGACAAGCTTATCAACACCTTAATCAGCCTTGTGGGGGAACAATTAATCGAAGATCTCCCCATTTCATATACGGCTGTTGCTACGGATTTAAAAGGTCAGAAGGAAGTCTGGATAAAGTCCGGCTGTCTTTTTGATGCGATCCGGGCGTCCCTTTCAATACCCCTTCTTTTTAAGCCATTTAAGTACAAAGGAGTCGATCTCGTTGATGGAGCGGTTTTGAATCCCGTGCCGATTGCGCCCACCTTCGGCGACGAAACCGATTTGACCATTGCCGTAAACCTGGGTGGACATGCGGAGAGTCCGGAACAGCGGAGTGCTGTAAATTCCGCTCCAGAACCTCCTTCTTCTTCGTTCCAGGAAAAAATCAGTCGCTTTATAAACCACCTCCAGCAATCCGTGACAAGCAGCAACAGTCGAGACTGGGGACCGTACGATATCGCCATGCAGGCGTTTGAGGCGATGCAGAGCGCCATAGCACGCCAGAAGCTTGCCGCCTACCCGCCGGACATTGTCATAGAAATCCCCAGAAACGCATGCCGGGCACTGGAGTTTGACCGGGCATCGGAGATGATTGCATTGGGATACAGAAAGGCTAAAGAGCGCCTGCCTCAAGCTGCGATGCAGAAGTTGAACAATGAACGCTGACGGCTGGGCGCCTTGATCGTCAGTGCCGGTGACGATCCCGGGCCTGACGGATCAAATCAATAAGGCTGGCGACCTTGTTGGGCGGGCGGCCTTCGGCCAGACTCGCAAAGTCTTCTTCGGACAGACTCTGGCGCATCAGGGCCGCCACATCGAAGCATTCCCACCAGCAGTCAAGAATTTTGGGGCAAACCCGGCCGTCGGCTGCCAGCAAGCGGCAGTAGCCAAAGCGAACCGGGCCGCCCAGACGCGGACAGCGTCGTTCCAGATCGTCTGGAAAATCGTTCATCGGCTCTTCAGGTGCGCCGGCCGCGGATAGCCCTTCACCGCGCACAGAGCTTCTGCAAGCTGGGGTTCGCTCATGCCGACATCGGTCAGCTCCCCGGACAGGTACCTGTCATAGGCCCCCAGGTCGAGCAGACCGTGACCGCTGAAAGTGACCACGATGGTTTTTTCCTTCCCCTCCTCCCTGGCCTTGATCGCTTCTTCCACCACGCAGGCCAGGGCGTTGCAGGTCTCCGGCGCCGGAATAATACCCTCGGTGCGGGCAAAAAGCACCCCGGCCTGATAGGAGGCAAGCTGTCCAACGGACCGCGGAAGAAGCAGCCCCTCGTCTATCAACTGACTCACCGCAGGCGACATGCCATGGTAGCGCAGGCCGCCGGCATGGATCGGCGGCGGCACAAAGGTGTGGCCAAGGCTGTGCATCGGCAACAGCGGGGTGTAGCCGGCCGTGTCGCCATGATCGTAAACAAAGGGCGCCCGGGTCATGGTCGGACAGGCCGCCGGCTCTACGGGATAAATCTCGATTTTTTTGCCGTTCATCTTGTCCAGAATGTACGGAAAGGCCAGGCCGGCAAAGTTGCTGCCGCCGCCGGCGCAGGCGATGACCACATCCGGATATCCGCCGATCATTTCAAACTGCTTGCGGGTCTCCAGACCGATGATGGTCTGATGAAGCATCACATGGTTGAGCACGCTGCCCAGCGAGTAGCGCGTCTTGCCGCTGGGATCGGAAACCGCCGCCTCCACCGCCTCGCTGATGGCGATGCCCAGACTGCCCGGGGTGTTCGGATCGCGGGCCAAAGCGTCGCGGCCGGCCTTTGTCTCGGTGCTCGGACTGGCGATGCAGGCGCCGCCCCAGGTCTGCATCATGGCTTTGCGGTACGGCTTCTGATCGAAGCTCACGCGGACCATGAAGACCTTGCACTGCAAGCCGAACTGGGCGCAGGCAAAGGCCAGGGCGCTGCCCCACTGGCCGGCGCCGGTCTCGGTGGTGATCCGCTCGATGCCGAAAACCTTGTTGTAGTATGCCTGGGGCACGGCCGTGTTCGGTTTGTGGCTGCCCGGGGGGCTGACGGATTCGTTCTTGAAGTAGATGCGCGCCGGAGTGCCCAGGGCTTTTTCGAATCTGGATGCCCGAGTCAACGGACTGGGCCGCCAGATCCGCAGCACATCCAGAACCGGCTCGGGAATATCGATCCAGCGCTGGCTGGAAACCTCCTGCTCGATGAGGTTCATCGGAAAGACCGGGGCCAGATCCTCGGGTTTGATCGGGTTGCCGTCCGGTCCCAGGGGCGGGTTGAGCTTGATGTCGGAAAGAATATTGTACCACTGGCGCGGCATCCGGTCTTGCGGCAGGATGATGTTCTTTGGCTCCATGCGTCTTTCTCCTTGCGTAATCTGGCGTTGGGTTTGTAAAACCGTCCTCATCGAAAAAAAAGTCCACCGCTTGATTCAGCGGTGGACTGTCATGCCATCTTTGCCTTGTAACCCGACCTCAGGGCATAACGTCACACCGCATCTGCCGCCAGTATAAGGCGGCCACGGAAGTTGAACGCCATGAACCGAGGAAAGTATTCATGCTAAATGACTATCCAATCTATGACCCGGTTGTCAAGACAAACTCACACCCGCGTCATGAACTTGCCTGTTTCGGTGTTGACCCGAACCACGGTGCCGCTTTCGATATACTCAGGCACCTGAACGACCACTCCGTTCGACAGGGTGGCCGGCTTGTTGCGGTTGGTGGCCGTGGCGCCTTTGATGACCGGCGGGGTGTCGACGATTTTCAGATCCACGGTCTGGGGCAGTTGGATGCACAGGGGCTGACCGTCGAGCAGCAGGACGATGATTCCCTCCATTCCCTCGCTGAGCCAGTCGGCGTCCTCTCCCAGAGCTTCGGCGCTCAGAGTGTGCTGCTCGTAGGTGCCGCTGTCCATGAAGACGTACATGTCTCCGTCGCGGTACAGATAACTGGCGGGGTGCCGTTCGAGTTCCACATCCTCCAGGTCGTCGTTGCCCTTGAAGACCTGGTCGAGCTTCTGGCCGCTGCGCACATCGAGAAAGCGCACCTTGTAGAGGGTGGCCGAACCGCGGGCCGACGGGGTCTGAACCTCGATGTGATGGGTTGTATAGATCTGGTTTTTCAGGCGCACCACGTCGCCTTTTTTCAGGTTGCTTGCTTTGGGCATGAACGTTTGCTCCTTTGAATATCAATTGAATGGGATCTTTCGCAGAGCGCCTCCCGGCGGTCCGAAGATCCAGCCCTTTTTATCCGATTTTACGGGTTCTGACAATCTTTAACATCGGTCATTGTCCTTCGCAATGCCCGGCCTTCGAAAGTCCGGCATCATGCGAAGCAGGATGGACCGCAGCGCCTGCCGAGGATCTTCAATCCGCGGCAATGATGAAGCATAGCGATCTGCCCGGGGAGGGTATGTTCCGAAATAACGATCTGCCTGCAAACAACGAAGTCAGGTTGTTTCGTTTTGCGCAAAATGTTTTTGCTTGACGGACAAAAAGATGGGTTGTAGGAAATGCTTTGCAGCATCCATGCGCCACAGGAATCATCAACCTGCACCATTTCAGCGCTGCTTTGGTCCTGAGAGCGCAACATCAGACCTGCCAGAAAGAAATTGCAAGGCGGAATCCGTATTTCAGGGCGGAAGGGAAAAACAGACTGGCGATACCAAGCGTTTTTGATATCGGCGCTATTCTGAACAGAGTGGCGGCCATCGTTTCCGGTTGCCGTTTCTCTCCCGAACCCGTGTTCCTCGACACTGCCGAAACAGCGCTGAAGTGTCGGCACAACCATCACCAGCTGCAAGATCAAAACCGCCTCCGAAATGATTATGGACACAACCCAATCGGGGCAGATGTGCGACCAGGGCTCCTGGAAGGCCGCCCTACATCTATATGGCATTCGAAAGTCAAGAAAAACAATGACCCTTGGATCGAAAATAAACTTTTTAACTTCCGCATTTCGGTGCGAAACTTCAAATCAACCTCACCAGGGAGTATGAAATGATTCCCACTCAATTCCGGCGTTTCTCACTTCTTTCCGTTATTCTTTTATTTACAATTGTATCAATGGCTTCAGCGGAAGACAACTGGGTATTGCTCCACAGAGGTCAGGGAGGAGATAGAGATGTGTACTATGACAAGCAGTCAATTAAAAAAATTAACGATAACGTAATGGAAGTCTATATTAAAGTCATTCATACCCGCAATAAGTATTCTGTTCACCAAGTGCAAATTGACTGCGATAATCAAAAACTTGCCAATGGCTTGAGTACAGTTTATGTGAATAGCTCTCGAACTGAAAGGATGGATTTCAGCAAACCGGACTGGGTGTGGTTTCCGCCAATGAATGTTGCGGATAAGAAGCTGCTGAATCTTGCTTGTATAAAGAATTAAGTTCATGAAACGGCTTTTCGACGGAAAATTCAAACCTCAAAAACCTGGATTCAAAAATAAAAGCAAGTAATGTGTCCCCCGGAATTAACAGGGTGCATCGCCGATCACCGCGCGATAGATGCAAGGCCTGCGGTGGTTCGGCGGATTCAGCCATTCGGCCGGCCCGCTCAATCCCCTTGACAAATGGCGGCAAGTCATGAAAAAAGTTGAAATCGTTATTAAATTTTAATGACCTGGATGCGACATGCTGGTTAAAGATATTCTGCAATCCCGAAAAACAACGTTCAGCTTTGAATTTTTCCCTCCGAAATCCGAAGGCAACTGGGACAAACTCTTTGAAACCATCGCCAAAGACTTCGTGCCCTTAAAGCCATCCTATGTCAGCGTGACCTACGGCGCGGGCGGAACCACCCGGGAAAACACACACAAGATGGTGGCGCGGCTTCAACGGGAAACCGATCTGACCGTGGTCTCACATCTGACCTGTGTGGGGTCGACGCGAGACGAAATCTACAAGATTCTTGAATCCTATGCCCAAAGCGGCATTGAAAATATTCTGGCCCTGCGCGGAGATCCACCCAGGGGACAAACCGGCTGGACGCCTCCGCCCGATGGATTCGCCTTTACCAGCGAACTGGCGGCCTTTATCAAAAAGCATTTCCCCCGCATGGGCATCGGGGTGGCGGGCTATCCAGAAGGGCACCCGGAAACCCCCAATCGGCTCAGGGAAATTGAATTCCTGAAGCAAAAGGTCGATGCCGGCGCCGATTATATCGTCACCCAGCTCTTTTTTGACAACCGTGATTTTTACGACTTTTGCGAACGCTGCGAGATCGCCGGAATTCATGTTCCCATTCTGGCCGGCATCATGCCGATCACCAGTTTTCAGATGATGGAGCGGCTGGCCGATCTGGCAGGCGGGGCCCGGTTTCCCGCGCCGCTGATTAAAGCCGTGGCCAGAGCCAGGGAAAAAGAGTATGTGGAGCACGTCGGCATCCACTGGGCCACGGAACAGGTCCGGGATCTTCTGGATCACGGTGTCAAAGGGATTCATTTTTACACCCTGAACAGCTCCAGGGCGACCCTGAAAATCTATGAGTCTTTGGGGGTCAGAAGCTCGGATCAGCTGATTTCATAGAGCCTCTTGTTTTGAAGGAACCTCGGATGAAAATTTTTATCTGGAGACACAACAAGACCTATTCGAGCTGGTCGATGTTTGACGAGCCCAATATCTACAAAAAAGGTTACTTCACGGCGGAGGTCATCGTGGCCGCCGAATCCTTCGAGCAGGCCCTGGAGCTGCTCAAAACGGAACCGGTCTGGGATATTGAAGAGCTTAAACGCATCGAACCCGAGGTCGTTTCTCTTGAACGGCCGGCAATCATTCGAAGGCTCATCGACGGCGACAGGCATTAGCCGGCGGTTGGAATTCCAGCATCCGCTGAACATCTGAAAATTTTGCCATGACCGTGTTGCAGTGGGTTATACTGATTTTCAGCACGCTGGTGAGCATTTTTGCCGCCGGCCACGCGCTGATTTCCAAACGCGACTCCAGGGCCTCGATGGGCTGGATCGCCGTGTGTCTCATGTTCCCCCTGTTCGGCCCCCTGCTCTACTTTTTGTTCGGAATCAACCGCATTCAGACCAAGGCCAAAAAACTCCACCGGCGCGTCACCGCCTGCCAAACCGGAACGGACGAAAAGGATGCATCCCGCCAGCTGACGGCCATCGAATCCCTTCCCGGCCCTGCGCACCTGTATCAGGGGCTGGTGCGCATATCAGACCGGATCACCCTTCGCCCCCTGACCCCGGGAAACCGGATCGAAACGCTTTGCAATGGAGAAGCCGCCTATCCGGCCATGCTCGAGGCCATCGAAAATGCACAGCGCCGGGTTCTTCTGGCCTCCTATATCTTTGACAACGATTCAACGGGCAAAAGCTTTGTCGAAGCCCTTCAACGCGCCACGGCAAGGGGCGTTGAGGTTCGGGTGCTCGTCGACGGCTTCGGCGAGCTGTACTCTTTTCCATCCATCTTCCGTCAGTTGCGCAAGAAAAAAATTACGGCGGCCCGTTTTATCCCTCCCCGACTCATTCCTCCGGCCCTTGACATCAACCTTCGCAATCACCGCAAGCTGCTGATCGCAGACGGCCGGACCGGTTTTACCGGCGGAATGAATATCAGCGACCGCCATCTGGTTCATTGTCAGAGCAGGGGACGCTGCATTCAGGACATGCATTTTCGCATCACCGGCCCGGCGGCGTTCCAGATGGAACAGATTTTTATCGAAGACTGGCTGTTTGCCTCCGGGGAAGCGCTTTCGCAGACCGCTTATCAGCCGTTTTCGGAAGGAGATGCCTTTTGCAGAACCATCATCGACGGACCCGACGAGGATCTGGACAAACTGATCGCCATTCTGGTCGGCGCCGTCTCCGCGGCCCGGAAAAGCGTTCGAATCATGACCCCGTATTTTCTTCCGCCCCGCCCGCTGATCGCCGCCCTGCAGTCCGCAGCCCTGCGGGGCGTGGATGTGACGGTCATACTGCCGGAAAAAAGCAACCTTCCCTTTGTTCAATGGGCCACCGAGAACATGCTCTGGGAGCCTCTTCAGCGCGGGGTCCGCATCTGTTATCAACCGCCGCCTTTCGCGCACAGCAAGCTTTTTATCGTGGACGACATCTATTCTCAGATCGGCTCGGCCAACATCGACCCGAGAAGCCTTCGGCTGAATTTCGAAATAGCCGTCGAGGTATACGACCATTCCTTTTCCGGCGTCCTGACGCGGCACTTCGACACCGTCAGGCATCGATCCCGTGAAATCCGCTTCGAGGATGTCGAAAGCCGCACCCTGCCCATCCGCATTCGCGATTCCCTGGCCTGGCTGTTCACCCCGTATCTTTAGCAGATAAATTTTGACCACCGGATTCAGGTTGGTTATATTTTTTATACTTCCCGAATTATTTCTCACTGACACGTTAAAAAGTTTCGGCTGTGCCGGCAGGCCTTGGGTTTGATTCAAGGTTCATTGTCTCCGACAGTTTCGTTTGTGCTCTGGCCGAAAAGCCAGGCATGCATGTCCGACTTCAATATTGAAGTTAATATCCAACAAAAGGAGGAAACGATGAAAAAAGAGAAATCAAAACAAGCAGAAAAACCGAAAAAAGCCAAAGAAGCAGAGCAAATGGAACCCTGCAAAATCGCCCCTGATCCCGAACATCAGCGCCTGACGGAGAAAGACGAACCCTGCGATGACGCAAGAGGCGGAAAAAAGTAAAACCTGCAAGGGATGTTCGCCGAATTCTTGACATCCGGCGAACATCCCTTGTTCGACCTTCGACTTTGGAAAGAAAAAAGTTTCGCACGAGCAAAAGTTTGGAACGTTACGATCGTTTAGATCGTTTAGATCGTTTAGATCGTTTAGATCGTTTGGATCGTTTGGATCGTTTGGATCGTTTGGATCGTTTGGATCGTTTGGATCGTTTGGATCGTTTGGATCGTTTGGAACGTTTGGAACGTTTGGAACGTTAGCTCAGTCCTGAGTCCTTTTTTTTAGCTTCCCCCTCAGGTCTCAGCCCTCATCTTTGATCTTTCAGCTTTTCCCCCTCAGGTCTCAGGTTTCAGGTCTCAGCCCTCCTCTTTGAGCTTTCGGCTTTTCCCCCTCAGGTCTCAGCCCTCCTCTTTGAGCTTTCGGCTTTTCCCCCCTCAGGTCTCAGGTTTCAGCCCTCAGCCCTCCTCTTTGATCTTTCAGCTTTTCCCCCCTCAGGTCTCAGGTTTCAGCCATCAGCCCTCCTCTTTGATCTTTCAGCTTTTCCCCCTCAGGTCTCAGGTTTCAGCCCTCAGCCCTCCTCTTTGATCTTTCAGCTTTTCCCCCTCCGGTCTCAGGTTTCAGCCCTCAGCCCTCCTCTTTGATCTTTCAGCTTTTCCCCCTCAGGTCTCAGGTTTCAGCCCTCAGCCCTCCTCTTTGATCTTTCAGCTTTCCAAATTACTTGATATGAAAGGCGCTTGCTGGTAAAGTCGGCCTTTGACTTACAGGACGCAAAAAAAGGAGAATGCGTGACAGCCGCTGTTAATTCACGCCGGATGATTCATCAGGGAAGGGTTTTTCAGGTTATGACGGAAAATGTCACACTGTCGAACGGCATCACCGTGGACATGGACCTTGTCAACCATCCAGGCGCCTCGGCCATCGTGCCTCTGGCCGAAAACAATCACGTAATCCTGCTGCGCCAGTACCGGCATGCCATCGGCGGCTATCTCTGGGAAATTCCCGCGGGCACCCTGAATCAGGGCGAGAATCCACTGGCCTGCGCCCGGCGGGAGCTTGCGGAGGAAACCGGTTTTGGCGCCAAAAGCTGGCGAAAGCTGGGCGAGCTGATTCCGGTTCCCGGTTATTCGAATGAGCGCATTCATCTTTACCTGGCCTGTGATCTTGAAAAAGCGAAAAGTGATCCGGACGCCGATGAGATTCTGGAGGTTCATTCGGTTGCCTGGGAAGATGCCATGAATATGATTCTGGACGGACGGATTCAGGACGCCAAAACCATCGGTTCGCTGCTGATGGCTGATCGAACCCGGAATCCGGCCGATAAAACCTGAAAAACAAAACGGGTAAGGGAGAACCGTTATGTCGATGAAAACCTTCATGCCGACCTTTGAAAACGAGACCCAGTTGCGGGACCACCAGCTTCGGGGGCTCAAATGGACCATCGCCCATGCTTATCAGGGCTCGCCCGCATACCGGGCCAAACTGGACGCCGCCGGCATTCGCCCTTCGGATATTCACAGTCTGGAGGATCTCGTCCGGCTTCCCTTCACCACCGCCGATGATCTGCGAAACGGCTATCCGCTTCCCCTGGTCTCGGTTCCGTTAGAAAAGGTCGTACGCGTTCATTCGAGCAGCGGCACCACCGGAACCCGGAAAAACCTCTGCTACACTCAGAGGGACATCGACGACTGGACCCATTTCTTCGCCAGAGCTTATGAGATGGCCGGCGTCACCTGCCATGACCGCGTACAGATCGCCGTCGGCTACGGGATATGGACCGCGGGCGCGGGTTTTCAGACCGCCTGTGAAAAGATCGGCGCTATGGCTCTTCCCCTGGGTCCGGGGAACGTGGACCTTCAGTGCCAGTTCCTCGTCGATCTTCAGCCCACCGTGCTGTGCTGCACCGCCTCTATGGGACTTCTCATGGCCGAAGAGGTCAACCGGCGGGGCATCGGAGACCGAATCGCATTGAAAAAAATCATCTACGGCTCTGAACGCTCTTCGGTCTCGATGCGGCAGAAAATCAGCGAACTTCTCGGAGGGGCGGAACTGTTCGACATCCCCGGACTGACCGAACTCTACGGTCCGGGAACCGGCATCGAATGCCCGGATCACGACTGCATTCATTACTGGAGCGATTACTACCTGCTGGAAATTCTCGACCCGAATACCCTGGAACCGGTGGGCGACGGCGAATGGGGCGAGATGGTGGTGACCACCCTCTGCAAGGAGGCGGTCCCCCTGATTCGCTATCGGACGCGGGACATCACCCGTATTCTGCCAGGCCCCTGCACCTGCGGATCGATCCTGCCCCGGCACTCGCGCATTCTCGGGCGCACCGACGATATGTTCAAGTTCCGTGCGGTTAACATCTACCCGTCCAGCATCGACAGCATCATATCTGAGAACAAAGAGCTGGGTTCGGAATACCAGATTCATCTTTCCAGAGACGAAGCCCTGCGGGATCAGATGATTCTGAAGGTGGAACGGGCGGAAACCGTTGCCGAAAGCCAGACCGAGCGGCTTGCTCAGGTCCTGATCAGCACCGTCAAAAAAAAGCTGATGATCACTCCGGAAGTTCAGATCGTGGCTTACGGCGCGCTGCCGCGCTCGGAACGGAAAAGCCAGCGGGTGTTTGATACGCGGATTCAGGACTCCATTCTCTGACAGTCGGCGCTGCAGAACGGCTTGAGAAAACGAAATCCGATTTTTTTGATCACTCGGGCGGACGCCCGGGGGAATTTTTGTGGATCCGGCTTGCGATGCGCCGGACCATATCGTTGATTTCCTGAATGCGCAGCAGATGCCCGGCGCCGATCAGAATCAGGCCGAATACGGATCCGACAACGATGCAGACGATCAGGCTGCCGAAAAATCCGCTCAGTTGCGGACCGGAAAGAAAAATTCTTCTGAACCCCTCCAGGAATACTCCCAAACCCAGACTGAATCCTGCCATCTTCAGAACAAAGCTGTAAACAATGCGGCTTTCATGGTTCCGGCTTCTCCTGTTCCAGACCGCATAGATCAGAGTGATCTGAATCAACGCGGCAAGCGATACGGCCAGCGCCACTCCCCTCACGCCCATGGCATGCATGCCGTAAACATACAGCGGAATGCTCAACGCCACGGCGATGGTGCCGAAAACCGCCGGGAAAATCGTGTTCTGAACCGCGTAGAAGCCCCTGACCACAACAGTCTGCGCGGCAAAGGCAAAAGCGCCGACCATCAGATAGGGAAGAATGGATGCGGTCAGGGCGGCGGCCTGGGCATCGAATCGCCCCCGCTGGAATATGACGACCACCATCTCGTTTCTCAGCACCATGAACAGGGCGCACAGCGGAATAACCAGCGCCAGATACCGGAGCGTCTGGTTGAGGAGCCGGTTCATTTCATCCATTTTGTTCTCGGCGGCAAGGCGCGCCATGAAGGGAAAGGAGGCCACCCCCACCGCCTGCCCGAACAGGCCGACGAGCATGAGCATCAGCCGAAGGCCGTAATTCAGGCCCGCGATGCTTCCCCCGGGCAGGTAGGAACCGAAGAATTTGAAAAAAATCTCCGTGGAAAAGGTCATGGTCAGCCCGAGCATCAGGGGGAGGGTGAGCAGAACGTACTTTTTAAGATCCGGATGTCTGAAGTCGATGACGGGCGTCAGGCGCATGCCCGCCTTTCTGGCGCCGATATACTGAATCCAGAAATTTCCCACAAAGGCGCCGGCCAGAACCCCCCAGGCGAATCCGTGCATTTTCAGCCACGGCCCTAGGGCAACGCCGCCGGCCATGATGCCCAGATTGTAGACCAGCGGCGCCAGGGCCGGAATGAAAAATCTTTCCTTGGCAAACTGCACGGCCATGAAAAGTCCGCCGGCAAAAAAGAAAAACTGGGCCGGCAGAATAATCCGCGTCATCGTCACGGCGCTGTCTATGACAACCGGGTCCTTCAGACCGGGGGCGAGGATCCGAATCAAATCCAGAGCAAAGATCTCGGCAATCAGGATGAAAAAAACAAGCACGGCGCCGAAGCCGGTCAGAATGATGGAAAATATCCGCCAGCCTTCGGCTTCCTCGTTTC